>OCTX012277906.1_pt1 | contig 88115 bp, 115 predicted proteins | sample 1539691 | NCBI WGS metagenome assembly OCTX01 (sample SAMN02144231, study PRJEB22623) | gut metagenome | biome: sheep rumen | host: Ovis aries | place: New Zealand
AAAAAGAATATGCGGCCGTAGCTCAGCTGGATAGAGTGCCAGACTCCGACTCTGGAGGTCGTGGGTTCGAATCCCGTCGGCCGTACCAAATGGCGCGAATACGAACACCGTGATATACTTCCTCAATGGGGTATTCGTGGCGTCCGTATTTGCGGCGAAGTGAAAAGACCAGCAGTTGTACCTATATGGTGCAGCTGCTGGTCTTTTTCTGCTTTATACGCGCTCCGCCCGGAAAAGCCCTCCATAACGGAATAAGTGATAATCTAACAATTCGCACCGAAATCTGCGGATTTTTGGTAGATTATCACATAAAGGAGCGGCTGCGCAATGATAAGAATTAAACTGTCCCGCGTTTTGGGCGAAAGACGCTGGACACAGGCTGATCTTGCCCGAGCGACGGGCGTCAGGCCGACAACCATCAACGACTACTATCACGAGATCGCAGAGAGGATCAACCTGGAACACTTTGACCTGTTCTGTGAGGCCCTCAACTGCGATCTTTCTGATTTGATCGTGTACGTTCCGAATCAGGAACCGAGGGTCAGGCACGATAGAGCCGGAAACAAAAAACTGTAATCCATAGCACCACTTCCTCATGAGAAAGCCCGGACACTCACCTGTCCGGGCTTTCTCATATCTTGGTGCCGTCCGGGAACTCGAAGTATGCGACGTACTGCGCTCCGAGGGCCTCGGCTGCCTTGTCCAGATCATCCGATGCGAATTTCCCCGTTTTGAGGCGCTGATTGAATGCTGACGGGGAAGTGCCGATTTCTCGCGCAAGCTGCGCTTCGGATTTTCCGGCATAGGCGCAGGCGGCTTTGATCTTCCGGGATATATCCATTTGACCACCTCCACGGCTATCATAAACGCGCCTCTTTCAAAAGTCAAGAAAATTCTAAATGATAAACAGAAAAATCTTGAAAATATTTAGAAAAACATGAAGAAAACTCTTGACATCGTTTAGGAAATCCTTTATAATGAAGCCATCAAAGGACAGGAGGAATAAAAAATGAAGTTCGAGCAGATCAACCGCAAATTCACCGAGGCCGTGGCTGAATGGATGGCCAAAGGGTACTTGATCAACACCGCTACCATGAGCGGCAGCCAGGGCGAGATCGGAAAGATCGACCTCACCGACGGAAAAGAGATTATCAGGGTGACGTTGGAAAACTTCGGAAAACCCGTTACTCGTATCAATGAACGGTTTTATCGCCTGGAAGGCCTCGAGTTGATTGTCGGTCGCGTCACCGACAAAGTCACACCGAACAGCCAGGACGCATTGCAGACCGCTTGGACCAGCAACCTCGAGATCCTGTCCAGTGAAGTGTTCTACGAGATCGGTCGGCAGCACCGCAACGGCTCCAAGTGGTATGGCACCAGAGAGGAGGCCGTGGCCCAGCAGGACAAAGAGGCCGAGCGGTACCGCATACGGTACATGGAGAAACAACAGGAGTTTCCCGGAGCTGCCAAACAAACGGTCCTCCCGTTCATCCGCCGCCAGCCTAAATGCAAAAGCGTCCGGCTTTCAGAGATTGAGAAGATCACCAAGCACTACAGCAAGACCCGCACGGGCCGCGTGTTCGTCCAGTACGTCGTCAACGCCAGAGGCAACAGTTACACGCTGAGATAAGGAGGTCTCGAAAATGAAAATCACAAGAGCACCCGGCCTGATGAAATACCCGTACACCATCGAGGCCACAGAGGAAGAATTTCGCGCAATTCGGGACGCCATCCCGGAGGAAACCAACCAAGGATACACGATCCTCAAAGCGGAAGCCTGTATGGAGTGTGACGGAAGGACGGAACGAATCGTCCTCGGAAGAACGGTGACGCGGCTCGGAGCTCAGTATGTCACTTGGGAATCGATCGTCAATGAGAATGGCGAGATTGATTACTACTGGGGTCACTACTTCGATGACTACGGCGAGGCCCTGCACGATTACTATAAGCGGCTGATGGAAAAGTTCGAATAATCCAAACGAATTTAACCGATTATCTCACTTCAAATAGCCCGCCCCGGAGGTCACGAGGGCAGAAAGGAATAATATGGAGAACGTCAAATACTACCCCATCCGCGAGGACGCGGCAAGGCGTGCCAAGAACGCCAACAGCTACTTCGACTACATCGAGGGCTCCGCCACCGCTGAATACCGCCGCCTGGTAGACAACGCCGCTGCCATTGCAGAGCGCCAGAAGGAGCGTGTCGGGACGGAGTATCACGAGAAGATCGACCGGCTCCTCGACGCTTACGCCCGGAAGCTGGCCGATAACCTGAATCACCGCTACGAAATTGACGCCCGCGTCCCCTCCATCCTGATCACCGGCGGCAGCAACTTCCCGGTGCGGGCAAAAGAGAAGCAGAACGCCGCCCGTGATACCAACGAGCGGGAATACATGGAGATTCAGGGCCTCCTCGATAAGATCAAGAGTACCGGCCTCGGCGGGGTCATGAGCGACGATCCTGACGCCATGCTGAAACTGAAGCTCAAGCTCGAGGGCCTGGAACGTCTGCAAGAGCACATGAAGGAGATCAACGCCTATTATCGGAAGCATAAAACCCTGGACGGCTGCCCGGATCGCAGGCCTGACGAATTCGGCTCCTTCCCGAGCTGGGCGCTCTCGAACAACAACGCGAATATCCGCCGCATTCGTGGCCGTATCGAGCAGCTGCAAAAAGAGGCGGAGAGAGCCGCCGAGAACGTCGGCCCGAAGCAGGGCGACGGCTTCATTCTCAAAGAGAATCACGAGATCGGGCGCATTCAGTTTATCTTCGACGGAAAGCCGGACGAAAAGATCAGAGAGATCTTGAAGGGCAGAGGCTTCCGCTGGGCACCTTCTGAGGGCGCATGGCAGCGGATGCTGAACGATCACGGCAGATATGCCGCAGAGAGGGCCATCGAAGAGATGGCGGCTTTGGAGGGCTGATTCATGGGCTGGAACTACATCACCCCGGAACAGGGGGCGATCATCGACAGCATTTGCAATGAGTTCTGGACAGGGTGCAAGGGCGACGGGTGCCGCAAGTGCCCTCTGCTCCCGGCCTGCATGAACGAGGACGCTCCGCTCCTCCCGGAGCCTGACAGGACGGAAGCCTGGGAGCGTGGCCTCTGGGAGCTGGCCGATCAGGTGACACGGGGCTGACGGTATTTCCTTAAAAAGTCCTTAATGACAACTTAATAAGGAGTGTGATAAAATCCAAGCTGTAAATTTTTATCATTGCGTAACCGCATCTCCCGAGCCGCTCGCCCCGGCCATGACGGAGGTGCGGTTTCTCTATTCAACCGCTCCGATGATTACAGATCGGAGGAGCGACCATGAAAATTCTCACCCTGCCTCTGGGCGAAATAAAGCCCTATGAGAAAAACCCGCGCATCAATGACGCCGCTGTGCAGGCGGTGGCCGAAAGTTTCTCACAATGCGGTTATAACTCGCCTATCATTGTAGACGAGGCGCACGTTATCCTTGCCGGACATACCCGGCTCAAAGCTATGTATTCCCTCGGCTGGACGGAGGCGAAGGTCGTACAGATCGACGGTCTCACCGATGAACAGAAAAGGAAATACCGGCTTCTGGACAACAAGACCGCCGAGATCGCCGATTGGGATATGGAGCTGCTGGCCGACGAGCTGGAGGGACTGGACTTCGGCGACCTCGTTCTGGATTGGGGATTCGATGAAGAGAAACCTTCCCGCTACAATGCAGCGAACCAGAACGATTTGAGCCTTGCGGAGAGATACGGAATGCCGCCTTTCTCCGTCCTCGATTGCCGATCCGGGGCATGGCAGGAGCGGAAGAAAGCCTGGATCAATCTCGGGATCAACAGCGGCGAGGGCCGCGCTCACGGCCTGCTCGGTGGCGGCGGCCTCGATGATCTGGCAAAGAATAGCCAGAAGAACACCAACCTGACAGGCACCAGCGTATTTGACCCGGTACTCACGGAGCTGATGTATTACTGGTTCAACAAACCGGGCGGCTCCATCTATGACTGTTTTGCCGGAGGCTCTGTGCGCGGCGTGGTAGCTGCATACCTCGGTTATAACTACACGGGAATAGATCTATCGCAAGAGCAGATCGCCGAGGACGTGAGGCAGGCCGAGGCAATCGGCGTTTCCCCACGGTACATCTGTGACGATTCCCTGAACGCGGATAAGTATGTCGCCGACGAAAGCGCGGACATGATCTTCTCCTGTCCGCCCTATGCGGATCTGGAAGTGTACAGTGATAACCCTCGGGATATTTCGACGATGAAGTATCCCGATTTCTTACGGGTATATCGGGAGATCATTTCCATAGCCTGCCGGAAGCTGAAAAAAGACCGCTTCGCCGTGTTCGTGGTCGGGGATGTCCGTGACAAGCGCGGGGTGTATCGGAACTTCGTCAAGGACACGCAGGACGCATTCACGGATTGCGGCCTTGCCTACTACAACGAGATCATCCTGGTAACGCAGATCGCGACCGGGGCGCTCCGCGCCGCCCGCCAGTTCAACAGCGGGCGCAAGGTGGTAAAGACCCACCAGAATGTGCTGGTGTTCTACAAGGGCGATCTGAAGAAGATCCGGGACAACTTCCCACCGGTGGACGTCGACGAGACGCTTGTGAAGGAGATCGGCGATGGCGAACTATAACACCTTCGTTGCTATAGATTGCCGGTCGAGGAAGCCGCTGCTGGTGACCTCATCTGCCAGGAAAGCGAATGCGCTGCTTCGGACGGGCGTAAGGATCGAGGTGTGGAACGACAACAGCCTCATTGAGCGGATATACCAGGCGGACAAGCGCCGGGAGCGCAGTCCGCTTTCTCCATACATTGACGCCGAGCGGGAGTACATCGGCAGGAAACAGAGGAAAGCAGAGAAAAGAAACAGGAAGCGGTGATGCATCATGAAGGACAAGGAGCTTATCAAGGTTTACATCCGAACGGAGCACGGGGAAACCGTGTGCATCTGTAAGCGATCCAACAAGGGCTGTGACCGCCGCTGCGACAAGGATATTGTCGAGCGGGATAAGTTCCGTGGATGGGAGAAGACGATGCTGAACCGATATGGCAAATAGAAGCCTACTTCTTTTCAGGCTGGGTGTGGCTGCTCCTCCTTCACCACGCCCAGCCGTTTTATAGGAAGGTGGCGACATGGTAAACGAGCAGAACCTTAGGCCCGTCCGAACCGAGGAGGAAGCAAGGGAAAAGGGCCGAAGGGGAGGTATTGCATCTGGCGAGGCGCGGCGTCGCAAGAGAACCATGAAAGCGGCGGCGAAACTGATCTTGGATATGGGCGTGACGAGCGAGAAGAATATCCAGCTCATGACCGCATTCGGGATCGAGGAGGAAGACCTGACAAATCAGATGGCCGTCATGGTGGCTATGGTCAATCAGGCCATGAAGGGAAACGTCAGGGCCGCCACGTTCCTGCGCGATACTCTCGGCGAAAGCCCGGAGATGCAGATGCACAAAGACGAGATGAAGCTCCGCCGCGAGGAGTTCGAGTACAAGAAAGCAAAGGACGCCGGGGAGACCGAGGAGGTAGAAGACCTGGACGCTGTGGAGGCGGATATCTATGGCGGCGACAAGTAGCCTCCTGCGGAAGCGGCGCACCATCCCCTTCAATTGGAGCCAGGAGCACAAGGATTATATTCGCCGGTGCGAGAGCTGCACCTTCAATATCCTCGAGGGCGCTGTCCGTTCCGGCAAGACGATTGATAACGTCTTTGCCTTTGCTCATGAGCTGAAAACAACGCCGGACAAGATCCACCTTGCCACCGGCTCCACCATGGCCAACGCGAAGCTGAACATCGGCGACGCCAACGGCTTCGGCCTCGAATATATCTTCCGGGGACAATGCAAGTGGGGCAAGTACAAGGGCAATGAGTGCTTGAAGATCAAAGGCCCGGCTACGGGCTACCGCCTCCGCATCGTAATTTTCGCGGGCGGGGCGCTGTCTGACAGCTTCAAGAAGATCCGTGGTAATTCCTACGGTATGTGGATCGCCACGGAGATCAACCTTCACCACGACAACACGATCAAGGAAGCGTTCAACCGGCAGCTCGCAGCAAAGCGCCGGAAGATCTTCTGGGACTTGAACCCGGACGCGCCAACGGCTCCGATCTACACAAAGTACATTGACGTGTACGCCGCCAAAGATGCAGCGGGAACGCTGATCGGCGGGGTCAATTACCGGCACTTCAACATCTTCCAGAATATCAACATCAGCAAGGAGCGCCGGGAGGAGATCATCAGCCAGTATGATGAAAACTCCATCTGGTATGTGCGCGATATCCTCGGCCTGCGCATCCGCGCCGAGGGCCTTGTCTATCCGATGTTCAATCGGAAGCGCCATTCAGTCAGCAAGATCGCAGAGGCAAACAGGCTCCACCGCTATTATGTGTCCATCGACTACGGCACCGTCAACCCGTTTGCCGCTGGCCTGTGGGACTTCGATGTGGTGGAGCAAAAAGCAACCATGATCCGCGAGCTGTACTACAAAGGCGGCAGCGCAAAGCGCGTCGACAACGAGGCGTACTACAAGATGCTGGAAGGTCTGGTCGGGGATTATGAGATCGAGTACATCGTCATTGACCCGTCAGCTGCTTCCATGATCGAGACGATCCAGAAGTACGGGCGCTGGTCGTGCGTCAAGGCAAACAACGATGTGTTGAACGGTATTCAGGACGTGACCAAGTTCCTGAATGCCGGGGTGCTGTTCTTCCACGAGAGCTGCATCAACACCTTCGCTGAGTTCGAATCGTATGTGTGGGACGAAGACGCGGATGAAGATACGGTTATCAAAGAGAACGACCACAGCATGGACCAGGTGCGGTACTTCTGCCGCACGGTGCTCCGCAATGAATTGAAATGGATAGTATAAGGGCGGTGATAGCATGAATTTTTTTAGTCGCCTGTGGAGGAGGATCAGACAGATGTTTTTATCCAACAATGCCGATATCGGAAAGGTGTTCGGCGTAAAGCTCATTGAATCGAGCGACATGAATTCTGCCATCGTGCGCTGGGACAGCATCTCGACGGGACGTCCGCCCTGGGTCGACCCGGACGATGATATCGAGACCGTGAACATGGCGAAGCATATCGCAGACTTCCGGGCGAAGCTGACGGTGCTGGATATCGACATTGCCTGCTCCGGCTCCTCCCGCGCTGACTATGACCAGGAGATCATCAAGAAGCTGCTGCAGCGCCTCCCGGATCAGGTGGCCGAGGCCGATCGGCACGGCGGCATGATTATCAAGTGGAACGGCAGCACATGGGACTTCGTGATGAACGGCTCCTTCGGCATCACGGCGAAGGATGATAACGGGAACATCACCGGCGCGATCTTCGCCACGCAGACCACGCAGTACGGAGATCATTACACCCGCCTGGAATACCACCGCTTTGAGAAGGACGGCCTTTATTATGTCAGCAACAGAGCTTTCAAGAACAAGCTCGGCCACGCTGACGAACTCGATCTCGGCCACGAGGTACCGCTTACCGAGGTGGATGATTGGGCCGATATGCTGCCCGACACTCCGGGCATTGCCAACCTGACGCGCCCGTTGTTCGGGTACTACCGTGTGCCCGGCGCGAACGTGATTGATCCGACGTCGCCCCTCGGCATGTCCGTGTTCGCCGGTGCGCTGCATGAGCTGAAAGCGATCGACGTTGCCATCAGCCGCAAGGACAGCGAGGTGGAGGACAGCAAGCACGTCACCTTCGTCGGTCAACAGGTGATCCGGGACGCGCAGAACAAGAACCTGTCGCTGCCCCGCTTTGTGAAGGGCCTCGGTATGGGTATGAATGATTCCGATACCAGCGCCATCCACGAACACGTCCCGACCATGCTGACCGATGCGAGGATCAAGGACATCAACTTCAACCTGTCCCTCGCCGGAGTGAAGTGCGGCTTCTCCGAGGGCGTCTTTGTCCTTGACGGGCAGACCGGCATGATCACCGCGACACAGGTAGAGGCCGATGACCGCGACACGATCCAGACGATCAAGACCGACCGCGACGCGCTGAAGACCGCGCTCGACGATGCAATCTATGGCATGGACGCTCTGGTGCAGCTGTACGGCCTTGCTCCGCTGGGTGAGTATGAGCTGAACTTCAACTTCGGCGATATCACCTATTCCTACGAGGAGGACAAGGCTTCCTGGAAGTCCTACGCCGCGCAGGGATGGGTACCGAAGTGGCTGTACTTCGTCAAGTTTGAGGGCATGAGCGAGGAGGACGCACGGGCGCTGACGCAGGAAGCGGAGCAGGCGAATCTCAGTAAGGGATTGTTCGGCGTTGAGTAAGGAGGCGGCCCATGCTTACCCCACAGGAGCTGCTTGAAATCGTAGAGACGATGTACCCGCTGCTGGATGATCTGAATACCTGGATCACCAGAGACCTTATCAAGCGCCTCATGGCACGGTTAGAACGCGGCGACAGCTTTACTTTCGGCGCGTCCGATAAATGGAAGCTCCAGCTTTACCAGGAAGCAGCGGGCCATTATGAGGCGCTGACGGAGGAGATCCAGAAGTGGACAAAGAAGTCCGACGCCGAGGTAGCTGCTATCTTTGAGGACGCCGGTATCCGGGCGTGGGCCTATGACGATGCGTTCTATGTAGCGCAGGGCCTTGAATCTGTTCCGCTCCTGAAATCCGAAAGCCTGATGAAGATCCTCGTGGACACCTACCAGCGCACTAACGGAGAGATCCACAACTTCACTCGCACCACGGCGCAGGCCAGCGAGCAGCGGTTCATGCGCGTCTGTGACGAAGCCCACCTGAAAGTGGTAACGGGCGCTCAGTCCTATGCTGCAGCGGTGGCCGATGCGGTGGCAGAGCTGTCAGAGAAGCAGGCGGTGGTCAGATACCCGTCCGGCCATGTGGACACCATCGAGACCGCCGTGCTGCGCTGCGTTAGAACCGGCACAGCGCAGGCCTCTGGGGAGATGTCCCTCCGGGGTATGGAGGAGCGCGGCTGGGACGTGATCCTTGTCTCTGCGCACCTGGGCGCTCGCTACGGCGACGGCGGCGAGAACGCCGGGAATCATGCGTGGTGGCAGGGAAAGCACTATTCCAAGAACGGAGCGACGCCGGATCTCCCGCTGTTCTCTGTGACTGGTTACGGCACCGGCGAGGGCTTGTGCGGATGGAACTGCCGCCACTCCTTCGGCCCCGGCACCGTTGGGCATAATCCCTATGACGGCTTCGACGCCGAGGAGAATAAGAAAGCCTATGATCTATCACAGCAGCAGAGGACCATGGAACGCGCCATCCGCCACAGCAAAACGAAACTGCTGGGCCTTAAAACAGCGATTGATAACTGCTCTGATCCAGAGGCGAAAGCGAAGCTGCAGGAGGATTACGACAAGACAGCGGTTCAACTGACCCAACAGAACAAGGCTTATAATCAGTTCTGCAAGGACAATGATTTGAAGCGGTACGATGATCGCGTCCGCGCTGCCAAATGGAGCCGCGAGGAAGCGGCGAAGGCTGCCGCGACCGCAGGGAAGGTCAGCCGGTTCAAGGATAAGGTGATGGAGGCTGGGCAGACTTCCACGGGCGTCCAGATCCGGGACGTTGAAACGCACATCTATACGCGGTCTGTCCAGCGCGGCCTGAATGCTGGCCATGTGACAGAGGCATTGACAAAGCCGCTCGGTCTCGGTAAAATCAGATCAGACCGATCCCAGCAGTTCATAGGCGAACATGCGACGGTCGCAATCAATGTCGACACCGGCAAGGTGATAACCTGTTGGCCGACCAGTTCGAAGAAGGTCGAAAAGCTGAAAGGAGGGAAGTGATGGTATGAAGAACGTAGCGGCGGTGTTTACCGCCGAGGAGCTGTCTTTCATTGAGAAGCACAGCGGCGTGTCCCTTTCCAACGACAGGGATTATTCCGATGATGAACTCCTGAGGATTCACGAGGCCATCACCGACAACGCCCCGTATGACGATCTCTTTGAAAGCGTAGTTGACAAATTCTTCGACAACTTTGAAGTTTAGCCGCCCTGCATCTGCAAGGCGGCTTTTCTTATACCCACGCGCTGCGCCCGAGAGGGCGCTTTTTTATGCCTGCTTTCCGGCGCATGAGCCGGGAGCGGGTACAAACTTCGACCACGGGCGGTCGTAATCAATGCCCGGCAGCGAGGGAGCGACCCCATAAAAAGCATAGCTGAGAAAGGAACACCCATGAAAAAGGAAGAACTCATTGCGCTCGGCATCACCGAGGAGCAGGCTGCGAAAGTCCTGGAGATCAACGGCAAGGACATTGAGCACGCCAAGTCCGTCAAGGACACGGAGATCTCGAAGCTCACCACAGAGCGGGACGATCTCAAAGGGCGGCTGACCACCGCCGAGGACACGCTGAAAAAGTTCGGGGATAAGACCCCGGAGCAGATTCAGCAGGAGATCCAGACCTATCAGGATCAGGCGAAAAATGCTCAGGCGGACTTCGATAAGAAGATCCTGCAGCGCGACCAGAAAGACTGGCTCAAAGCCAAGCTCGATGAGTACGGCGTCACTTCCCCCTTCGCCCGGAATGCGCTGGTCTCCGAGGCCATGTCCGAGGACAGCGGCCTCAAATGGAAGGACAACGCTTTCTTTGGCTTCGATGACTTCATGAAGTCGGCCAAGGAAAAGGACAAGGGTCTTTATCAGACCGCCGAAGAGAAGGAGGCAGCGGAGAAAGCTGCCGCCCTCGAGAAGGGTGCTGCCCGTTTCACCGGCTCTGCCGGGGACGGCGGAAAAGGCAAGGGCGAGAAATACACCCCGCCCAAAATTTTCTAACTATGAAAGGATGATTTGATTATGGCAAGAGTAGCATCTCTGGCAATCCTGGCCGCTGGCACCGATCCCCAGGCCAACGACTTCCTCAAGGAAGAGTATGGCAAGGTGATCGAGAACGTCCAGAAGGGCGCGATTTCCACCAACATGAAGAACCGCGACCTCTCCGGCGATCCCACCGCGGGTTCCGTGGAGGCCAAGCGTTTCGCCAATGCGGAGCCGCAGGCCTACGGCACCGCCCGCGCTGCTGGCGCTGGCAACAAGATCAAGGCCAAGCCCGTGACCGTTGCCATCGACGATGACAAGGAGTTCGTCGAGGAGATGGAGGAGAAGGACACTTCCCTCTACGGCGTCGACGGCCTCGTGCAGCGCCGTGGCCAGAACCACACGCTGCGCATGATCGCATATCTGGACACCAAGTTCTTCGCCACCGCCTACGCCAGCGCGATCGCCCTCAACCTGAGCGGCTACGACAAGGTGGAGGAAGAGCTCGAGGCGATCATTCAGGAGTGCGAAACCACGAAGAATGATTTTGTCGACGGCGTCCCCCGTGCGCTGATGCATCTGGTTCTGTCCCCGAAGTATTACGGCAAGGTCCGTAATCAGCTCGACACCCAGACCAACAACGCCAATGTGGACACATCTGCGGAGGAGTTCAAGGTCTGGCACGGCGTCAAGACCTACAGCTGCGTGAACCTCCCCAACGGCTGCGATTATATCCTGCTGGTGGACGGCGCGGTCGCCCAGCCTGTCATGGCGACTCCCTACAACGTGGAGAAGATCCCTCTGTCCAACGCCTACGGTCTGGAGCTTTTCTTCTCCTGCGGCACGAAGACGGTCACCCCCGACCTGATCTTCAAGAAGGGCGTGTTCACCGCAGTCGCTGCCAACGCGACCTTCGACGCCACCAAGACCTACTACACCGTGAGCAACGGCGTGTACACCGTGGCCGACATCCAGGCTTTCGCCAACGGCACCACCTACTACACCATGGGCTAAGCCGGGGAGGGTTCGATCATGCTGTTCAGAAACCTTTTGTCTGGGAACCTTGTTTCGACGGACAATGAGGACGTTATCGAACAGATGCGGAAGTCTCCGACTTATGAGCCTGTCGTAGCGTCTGAAGCTCCTGTGCCGGAGAAAAAGCCGGTCAGGAAGAAATCCAGCAAAGGCGCGGAGTAAGGAGCGAATATGGCATACGCGGATTATCAGTTCTATACCGAGAGCTTTTATGGCTCCGATCTGACGCAGGCCGTCGCCCCGCGCTGGCTGGAAATGGCAAGCGACGAGATCGACGCGCTGACCTTCGGGCGGCTGACCTTTGCCATGCCCACGCATGAGGCCCATGTTGTCAAGGTGAAGAAAGCCGTGTGTGCCGTAGCCGAAGCCCTGTTCCATATCGACGAACAGCAGAGAGCCGCCGCTGCTCACAAAGCAGAGGACGGCAGCTATCGGGGAGCCGTGGCCTCTATCTCGTCCGGGCGGGAGAGCATCTCCTTCTCGGCGAGCGGGGCCTCGGCTTCTTCCATTGCTGCAGCTGCTGCGAGTGAGGCGGAGCGGGCAAAGCTGATCGGCAGCATCGTCTCCCGATACCTCGCCAACATCCCCGACGCTAACGGCATCAACCTCCTGTATGCGGGGGTGAGATAGTCATGTATGACCACACGATCACCCTGTTCTGTATGCACGGCGATACCTGGTATCCGTCTGTCATCGAAGGGGTCGATCTGATTGCCACGGAGAGCGCCAACAAAACGCCCCTCGCCGGACAGACCAACGGCGACAGCGTGGAGATCATCGTCCACAGCAGCGCCGCGAAGGTTGTAAAGACAAAGGCCGGGGCAAAAGCCTACGTCACTCCAAAGGCATACGCGGCTACGAATGCGCCTGCTGATTGCCTCACCTTTACCCCGGAGCAGGATTTCATCTTGGACGCCGAATGGCCGTCCACCGATCCCGTCCCGGATGATGCATACGGTGACACCGGCCTGTACAGCGCGTTCAACGAAGATCATGACGGCGTCTACATGATCACCTCCGCAAAGTATCTCGGCCTCTTGCCTCACTTCGAGATCGGGGGCCGATGATATGTCCCAGACCTTTCACTTCAAGAACTTCTCCTATGTGGCCGGGAACCTTCGGGTTGAGATCAAGTTCGACCGCTTCTCCCGTCAGTTCACGGAGGCGCAACGGTGGCTCGGAGATCAGGTGCTCGAAGACTGTAAGCCCTATATGCCGATCCGCACGGGCAGTATGCAGCAGCGGTCAAAGGTAAATAACGGCGGTACGGAGATCGAGTTCCCCGGCCCTTATGCCCGATTCCAGTATGAGGGCATTGTGATGATCGGGGAGAAAACCGGGTCGCCGTGGGCGCGGCGTGGCGAGCACAAGGTACCCACAAACAGGCGGCTTTCCTATTCCAGCGGCACGGCCACGTCACACTGGTTCGATACGGCCAAGGCGCAGCACGGCGCTTTCTGGATCGCAGAAGTTAAGAGAAGGGCAGGTGGAGGCTGATGCCTACCCCCAAGCAAACCGCATTTGATGTTGACGGCTCCGAAGCCGTCAGCAGCGTTCTTGTTTCTCTGCTGAATCGCTTTCCCGGTCTCGGCACGAGAAGCATTAAGTTTTCCACGCTGGAAGATACCGCTGGCATCGGCTTCTTCCCGACCAGCGGCGCGGCGATCCTCTCCAACAAAGAGGATATCACCGGGCATGTGCATCAGGTGTGCCTCTACCCGTTCACGGTCGTGTATCGGGCGGCGGCTAAGACCGAGGCGCAGCGCCTGAAAATGAAGGAGTTCCTGGACACCCTCGGCAAGTGGCTGGAGCTGCAGCCGGTGACCATCCAAGGCACAGAGCATAAGCTATCCGGCTATCCGTCCCTCGGCTCCGGGAACCGTGTCATTAAGTCTGTCACCCGCACCAACCCGGCCCATCTGAACGCCCCGTATCAGGATGGCGTGGAAGACTGGACTATCTCTGCCACACTCAGGTATGAGAATGAATTTGACAAGTAAGGAGTGATAAACCCATGGAAGGGAAAATGGAAAGAAAGTATCTGGCCCACCTCGTGGACACCAACTTCGGCGAGGGTACTCCGAACTACCGCCGCCTGGGTGAAGACCTCGAAGAACTCAACGAGGAGCTGAACCCTGACGTGGAGCTTCAGAAGAATATCCTCGGCGAGCAGAGCGTTGTCCACCGTGGCTATGAGGCGCAGAAAGAGGTTACCCCGTTCTACGCCCACCGCGGCGATCCGCTGTTCAATCGGCTCTGGGCCATTGCCAAGCGCAGATTGACCGGCAACGCCTGCAAGACCACCGCGCTCGACGTTCTGCTGAACGAGGACGGCACGGTCGAATCCGCGTTCCGCGAGGACGTCTATCTGATCCCCACCAGCGACGGCGGCGACACCTCCGGCGTCCAGATCCCGTTCACCGTATACGGTGCCGGTAACATCGTGGAGGGCCTGTACGACACGACCACCAAGGTCTTTACCGAGGTCGAGTACACCGCTGTTGCCACCCCGACCGGCAATCCCGCCACCAGCAACTACTTCGAGAAGATCGCCGGTGACGCCTATATCCGTTCCGCCGACACCGAAGCGGTGACCGGCAAGACCTATTACACCCGCGCCGCCAAGTCCGCGTAAGGGTGACCAGCCATTCAGGGGCAGCTTTCGGGCTGCCCCTTTTTCCTTGCGTAAACATAGAAGGAGGATTCACAAATGCCCGAAAAGATCATGCAGCTTGTCGTAGATGACGGCAGCGTAAGCGTTCCCGTGATGAACAAGAGCGGCGAGCAGATCGGCGTGTTCGCCTTTCGGCCCACCGATATCGGAATCATCGACAGATACAACGAGGTCGTGAAGTCCTTCGATAAGGTCACGGAACCTCTGGAAAATGTGACCATCGAGAACGACGGCACGGTTGACCCGGAGAACGAGGCCGACCTTGCCGCTCTGCGTGAAGCCACGAAGCGCTTGTTTGACGCCGTGGATTATCTCTTCGGCGGAAACATGGCCGAGGCTTTCTTTGGGAAGATGCACCCGTTCTCTCCTGTGAACGGGCAGTTTTATTGTGCGCAGGCGATTGATGTTGTCGGCGCATTTATCGGCCAGCAGTTCGAGGCCGAGACCGCGAAGGTCGAGAAGCGGGTGCAGAAGTACACCCACGGATATGAGGCCAGAACCGGGAAGCACAAGGACGGCCGGGCATGATCGGCCAGCTTCCCCGGAGCCTCGATGTAAACGGCACGGAGTACGAGATCCGTACTGATTTCAGAGACGTTCTGAAAATCGTCTGCGCCTTTGCCGATCCTGAATTGGAGGAGCAGGAAAAGGCGTATATTGCCCTCCGCATTCTCTACGTGGATTTCGACGAGATCCCGGAAGAGGACTACGAGGCGGCGTTCAAGGCTGCAATCTCTTTCATAGATTACGGCAATTCGGACGATGGGAAGCCTTCACCGAAGGTCATGGATTGGGAACAGGACGAAAATATCCTGTTCCCAGCCGTGAATAAGGTGGCGGGCTTTGAAACGCGCTCGGCTGAATACATCCACTGGTGGACGTTCATGGGCTACTTTATGGAGATCAGCAAGGGCGTGTATGCAAATGTGCTCTCGCTCCGGCTGAAAAAGGCCACGGGCAAGAAGCTCGAAAAGTGGGAGCGCGATTATTGGAATGCGAACAAGAGCATCTGCGTCCTCCGCCCCAGGCTGACGGAGGAGGAGAAGGCTCAGAAGGATAAAATCAACAAACTGTTCGATTAGAAAGAGGGTGAAATCATGGCAGACGGCAGCGTAATGGTCGACACCGAGCTTGACCCGCAAGGCTTTAAGGCGGGCAGCGCGGAGATGAAATCAGCCGTCAAGTCCCTCGAAGCATCGGTAAAGGCGCTCGGCCCTGCCCTGAAACGGGCGGCCAAGGGCGGAAGTTTCAAAGACTATCAGGCAGAGGCAGACAAGGCCAGGGCCTCCATTGCCGAGATGGAAAGAGAGCTGGAAGCCCTCGGCCATAAGCCCGTTGCGACCGATCAGTACAAGAACATGATCGCCGCCATGGATCAGGCTACCTATAAGCTCGAAGCTCTGGAACACAAACAGGATCTTTTGAAGCGGCGCGGCGTCAGCGAGAACTCTACGCAGTGGAAGAACCTGCAGGTCGATATTGACATGGCCAGAGAAAAGGCAGAGCAGTACGCCGACGCAGTAGCGAACATGGAGGATAAGGGCACTGCCTTTACCCCCGGCACCGAGACGGCGGAATATGCCGAGCTTGCCTCCCGTATTGAGCAGGCGAAGCAGGCCCTCGCCGATCTGGAAGCAGAGGCCGCGAATGCACAGGCGAGACTTTCCCAGGTACCCACGGCCAGCGGCATGATCAAGAGCGCCTTCGCCAGTATCGGGGCCACGGTGCGTAGCGCGTTTTCCGGCGTGGCGAACGCCGTGACGCACCCGATCCAGACGGCAGACCGCGCCCTTGGCCCGCTGCTGGTTAAGGCCGGGCAGCTCCCCGGCGCTCTGGCCTCTCTCGGGAAGACGGCCATCGGGCATTTTGTGTCAGGGCTGAAAGCGGCGGCGTCCGCCATGGGGCGGATGGTCACCGGCGGGAACTCCATGAGTAAACAATTCGGCGGCTTGATCGGAGCCGCAAAGAAGTTCTCTCTGGCCATGCTCGGCGCGAGAGGTATCTATTCGCTGCTCCGCAAAGCGGTCACCGAATACATGAGCCAGAACACGGCCCTGTCCGGCCAGATGTCCAGCATGTTCTCACAGCTCGGAAATATTCTCGGCCCGATCATCACCCGGATCATCGGGTTGGTGTCCACGGCCATCGGCTATATCACGGCCCTGCTGAGTCTGCTCGGCATTGCCGGATCGACCGCCGTCAAGAACATCGACAAAGCAGCGGGCGGAGCCGGAGGCGCAGCAAAAGAATTGAAGCGGCAGCTCGCGAGCTTCGATGATCTGAATATCCTGAACGGCGACGATGACGGCGGCGGTGGAGGCGGAGGCGGCGCAGGCACCACAGATCCCGCCGAGGTCACGCTCCCCGACTGGTTGACCATGATGGTGGACAAGATCAAAGAAGGCGACTGGGCGGGCGCTGCGACGGTTCTAACCGATAAGCTGAACGAGATGGTTGATAGCGTAGACTGGAGCGGCATCGGCTCTAAAATCGGCTACTGGCTGAATGGTGTGCTGACCTTCCTCGCAACAGCCATTCTCAACTTTGACTGGAAGAATCTCGGCAAGCACCTCGCCGAATCCGTCAACGCCATTATCAAAAGCGTAGATTGGACGAACCTCGGTACTGTTCTCTCCGGCAAATTCCGAATCATCCTGCTCACCGCTGCCGGATTCCTCGAAAACCTCGACTGGGCAGAGCTGGCCAAAGGCTTCAGCGATTTTGCCCAGGGCTTCTTTGACGGCATCACAAACGCAATCAAGGCGGTCAATTGGGACAAGATCGGCGAGGGTATCGCTGATTTCCTTAAAAATATCGACTGGGCCGGGATCGCGGAATCTATCTTCGAACTGCTCAAAAGCGCCTTTGAGGGTATTACCGGCCTTATCCGTGGCCTGCTGAAAGACGCGCTCGACCTTGACGGGGATGAAAACCTCCTCGAAATCGGTATCAAGCTGATTAAGGTTGGCTGGGAATCTCTGAAAAAATTCGTCGGCACAGCGGTCACAGCTGCCGTATCCCTGGTGAAAAAAGGCTGGAAGTCTCTGAAAAAATGGGTCGGCGATAAGCTCGATGTGGCAATCAGCCTCATCAAGAAGGGCTGGAAAACGATCACAAAATTCGTCGGCGACGCCGTGAAGGTGACGATCTCCCTTCTGAAAAAAGGTTGGAAGACGATAGAAAAGTTCGTCGGTACTGCCGTATCGGTCGGTATCAAGCTTCTCAAAAAAGGTTGGAAAACCATTGAAAAGTTTGTCGGCACAGCCGTTTCGGTAGCTATCTCACTGCTGAAAAAGGGCTGGAAAACTATCGCCGGTTTTGTCGGCACAGCAGTTGCGGTGACGATCTCCCTTCTGAAAAAAGGTTGGAGTACGATTGCCAACTACGTCGGCACGGCGGTTTCGGTTTCTATCTCGCTGCTGAAACGCGGTTGGAGCACGATCTCGGCATACGTCGGCACGGCGGTTTCAGTGTATATCTCGCTGCTGAAACGCGGTTGGACGGCGCTGTCGAACTGGATCGGTACATCGAACAATGTGTATATCAGCCTGCTCAAACGTGGATGGCAGACAATCGCAGGATTCATCGGCACGAGCGTTTCTGTTGGTATCAGCCTGTTCAAATCCGGCTGGTCTTCCCTGAAAGCGTTCTTCGGCCTTGCCTCCGGCGGCATTGTAACGTCGCACGGCTTCAAGCTCCTGTCTGGCGGCGGCGTGCTGCATGACGGTACCACAAACTGGTGGAGGAGCATTCCCAAATATGCGACCGGTACGCATACGGCGCACGGCTCCATGTTCGTCGCCGGTGAGGCAGGGCCGGAGATCGTCGGCCATGTAAACAACCGCACCGAAGTTCTGAACAAGTCCCAGCTCGCGGCCACAATGGAGGCGGCGGTCAGGACGGCCATGGTGACGATCTCGAACACCATCGGCTCCGCAATTCTCTCCAGAATGACCGCCTGTGCCAATGGCATTATTAGCGCGGTGCTGTACGCAGCGAGCGCCCATCCAACGGTGAATGTCGCGCCGATTGAAGGATCGGTCGGCGGCGGCGACGTCCTCGCCAAGCTGCAGGAGATCGCCTCGCGGATCACCTACTCTGCGCCCGTTGTAGCCGGTTCCGTTATGCCCTATGCTGTTGCACCGGGAGGCGCTGATACCTCCGGGATCGCTGATGTAATTGAAGCATCGAACGACGAGCTGGGCAGCGTGATCGTGCAGGCCGTAACCAATGCGGCGTCCTCCATCGTGAACGCCATCCAGCAGTACAGCGGCGGCGACACGACCTTTGACAGCCGCTATGTCGCTGACATGACGATTAAGGAAATCAACAGACGAACGCGGGCTGTGGGACATTCCCCGCTACTGAACACATAAGGAGGTGCGCACGTGAAGCCTGTCTTTAAGATCGGAGATAACGATTACACCGATTACCTCCTGGAACTCGAGCCGGTACGGAACGACCTGGACAGCGACGGCGCAGGGCGCAACCTCCTTGACGGCCTGATGTACCGGGCAAGGATCGCGCAGAAGTTCAAGTGGACGGCGAAGTTCCTCCGGCTCCCCGAGCAGATCATGAAGGGAATCTCCAACGATATCAAAGCAGAGTTCGCCATGATCACCTTTCTTGACCCGGATCTGAACCGTGTTGTTACCAGAGAATACTATACCTCCACCCTGAAATACGGGTCGCAGAAGTACGACAGATCGGATAAGATCACCGTCTACGACGGCTGCAACTTCGATATGACCGAGAGGTAGCCGCATGAGAAGAAGATCGAAACGCTGGGAGAAGATGGCCATCCGTGGCCGCTTCACCTTCGACGCCAAGGCGCGGATTAATGGCAAGGACTACCGGGCCATCTCAGCGCCTCGCATCGTGCGGAGCCTTATGCCGTCGCCTCTGTCTGTCGGCAACTGTAATTCTGCGACGCTGCACCTGTCCGTCCTCACGGATGATGTTATCGAGGATAAGACCTCGGTCGTGATCCTCGGCAGGATCGTCAACGACGTCCACGCGAGCGAATGGATGGAGTTCGGCACCTACTGGATCGACCAGCGCGACAGCAGCTTTGCGGGCCTCGTGACGGTGGACTGCTTCGACGCCATGCTCAAGACGAATCAAAACTATCTCTCTGACACTGATACCTCGGCCACATGGCCGAAGTCGATGAAGACGGTGGTGGAAGAGGTAGCATACCGAATCGGGGTAGGCATCGACCCACGCACACGCATTCGGACGGGCGCTGATTACATGGTGCCGTTCCCGGCAAATCGAACCATGAATCAGGTGATGGGCTATATCGCGGCCTGTCACGGCGGCAACTGGATCATTACAGAGGAAAACCTTCTGTACCTCGTGCCGCTGATCACCGCGCCGGACGAAACATTCCACATCATTGACAGTGATTATAACATCATTCAAACCAACGATGGACACCTCCTGATCTACAAGGAGCAGGAGGTGTTCAACGCTGTTCTCCCGGCTCCGGCTGGCGTTCAGCCGGATTCTCCGTTTCCTCGCACCTACTTCATCGTGGATGAGGCGGGAAACTACATCGTCACCCCGGAGGGGTATTACCTTGTGTGGGACACGGAGGAGCATATCGCCCAGGCGGTACCGCCTGAGAATGTAATCAATATCCCTGTGGTGTGCGGCGATATCAAGACCGGCTCCCGGTACACTATCACCGGCGTGACCATGACCGACGAGAGCGGGAATGTGTACACAGCCGGGAACGACACGGGGAAGCTGCTGAATATCGACAGTAACCCGTATGCCACGCAGGGAATCTGCAATGATCTGTATGCCGCCTACAACGGCCTTGTGTATTTCCCGTTTACAGCGACAAAGGCCCTCTATGACCCGGCTACAGAGTTGGGCGATCAGGTAAAGATTGGGGATAAGGTGCACAGCGTCATTTATGGCGCGACGCTGACACTCGATCATAATTTCCGTGCTGATCTGTCCGCGCCGAACAGCGAGGAGCTGAGCACCGAATATCCGTATCTCTCCAACTTCCAACGGCTTAGACAGTCCACGGAAGATCTGAATGCAGCCATCGAGCAGAACGCAGAAGAACTCGCCGGGAAGGTCAGCGACACCGACCTTCAAGAGGAGATCGACCGAGCGTCCACTGCTGAACAGGCGCTTTCAACTGCCATCGGTGCAGAGAGAACGAGAGCGGAGGGGGCAGAATCTACCCTTGACGGGAAGATCGGCGCCAATACCAGGAGCATTCAGTCGAACGCCTCCAACATTACGAGCCTGCAGAGGGACGTGACGCAAAACACCTCAGATATTGCGGCTCTCTCTGCTTCGATCCTCGCCGCTCAACAGGTGGCCTCTGATATTAGCCAGTTGCAAAGCGACGTCTCGACGCTGCAATCCGAATCGACCCAGCACGGCACGGATATTTCCTCGCTCCAGAGCGATATCAGCTCGATCAATTCCACGCTGACACAGATTCAGAATGACATCTCTGGCATTCTGAACCGGCTGAATGCATTGGACGGAGGCGGTACCTGATCCGCCAATTATGAACATCTTACAGGAGGTCAGCTATGGCAAACAAAAGAATCCAGGACTTTGCACTTCTGAACGAAGCACAGGATGATGATGTTCTCCTTGTGGCTTCGGACGAAGAAACCTATGGCATTAAGGTCAAGGTTATCAAGGATGAAGTGTCCGGCAATGCTGCCGCTGCTGCGGCCTCTGCTGCTGCTGCGGCTGAATCGGCTTCGGGTGTGGCGCAGGCGGCGTCGGCAGCGTCCCAGGCGGCGGCGGAGGCCGCTTCCTCGGCGCAGTCCGCCAACGCGAGAGCGGAGGCAGCAGAGGCGCAGGCCCTCCAGGCTGCGGCCAATGCCCGCACCGCCTCCAATGCGGCGACTTCTGCGGCGGCCTCTGCTGCTGCGGCACAGCAGACGGTTGATAACGCGGCGGGCTTCCTCTCGGATCTGGAAAACCTTGACCTCGGCGTCGGCTTTGATTCCGGCTATCAGGATGAAGAGGGCTTTATCCATCTGACGAAGAACGGCGAAGATCTTCCCGCCGAGGACTTCACCCCGTTCAAGGTGGCCGGTGGCGGCGGCTCCGGCGGAGGGGACAGCGGTTCCCGCTTGACCTTTGCCATCTACACCCCGACTTCGTTCTCCGTCCTCGATACTGCCGGGACCGCTCCGATCACCTATAAGTTCCTGTCCATCGACACGGAGACGCAGGCGGCAACCGGCGCGGGCACTCTGGCCGTGTATGTGGGGAGCGTTCTCAAAGCGAATATCCCTGTGCAGCAGGGCGACAACAAGATCATCGACGTGTTCCAGTATCTGGCCGTCGGCTCGAACGCGGTGCGGCTTGTGCTGACCGACAGCTACGGCAGCTCCGCAAGCCGGAAGTTCACGATCCAGCGCGAGCGGTTCTCTCTGGAATGGAACCTCGACGAGGTGTCGAAGAATACGGCGTCCGATCTGAGCTTCTATATCACGCCGACCGGCACCGGCACCAAGACCATTTACACCTATGTGGACGGTGTTTTGGATTCGACCGATACCGTGACCACCTCCGGGCGACGCTTCACCAAGACGATCTCCGGCCTCGCGCATGGTGCGCACACCATCGAGGTCTACGGCGTCATGGACGTGAACGGCTCCACAGTGGAATCCAACCATCTGTACGCTGCGGTCGCACAGGTCGGGGCTTCGAGCGCGGTCGTGATCGCGGCCAACTGGCCGAGCGGGAATCTGCAGCAGTACACCACGGAGCAGATTTCTTACATGGTGGTGAATCCCTCCGAGAATCCCACCGAGGTGCAGCTGCTGGTCGATAACGTGGCGCAGATCACCGAGACCATCGATCAGACCATGCACACCTGGGCATATCGCCCGGTCACCGCAGGCTCGCACACGCTGGCCATCAAATGCGGCAGTACGACGGTGACGCACAGCGTGACCGTTGATTCTATCGGCGCGGGCATGGAGGAAGTTTCCTCCGGCCTTGCCGTGAAGGTCGATCCCGCCTCTATCGGTTCCCTTCACGGATGGAGCAATAACGGCTACAGCTTCACCCTTTCGGCGAACTTCGATGAAGTCAACGGCGGCCTTGTGACCGATTCTGACGGTGTTCGCTGCATTCGTGTCACCGCAGGCGACCGGCTGACGCTGAACTACCAGCCCTTCTCCGGCGATCCCCGGCGCGACGGTCTCGCGCTGAAGATCATCTATGCGATCAAGGACAGCACGGACAAAGACGCGGTCGGCATCTCGTGCATGGACGGCGGCGTCGGCATCGAGATCAAGGCGAACAACGCCTACCTGTACGGCAACCAGACCACCATTGCCCTGAGCACCTGTGAGGATCAGAAAGCAGAGCTGGATATCAATATCCAGCAGGACAGCGAAGACCGCCTTGCGTACATCTGGGAGAGCGCGAGCACCTTCTCCTTCGATCAGTACGCGGCGAACGAGAGTTACACGCAGGGTACGGCCAAGGGTATCACCTTCGGCTGCGACGAGGCGGACGTCTACATCTACCTCCTGCGCGGGTATGGCCGCGACCTGACTGAGAACGAGATCAAGGCCAACTTTATCGCAGACGGCAAAGACGGTGTCGAGATCCTTGCCCGTCAGAATCGCAACGACATCTACGACGGCAACGGTGCGATCGATCTGGAAGAGGCTTATGCCAAGAACCCGGACGCTCATTTCATCGTAATCAACGCCCCGCGCATGACCCTCGGCAAGAAAGACGAGGTAGCCGGAACAATCGACCATACCTATGTTTCCGGTGGAGCAGAGCACAAATGGTCTGCTCCTATGACCATGAAGGTGCAGGGCACGTCCTCTGTGGAGCACGCCGGTACCGCAGGCCCGAACATCAACTTTGAGCTGCCCAACGGTATCACGCTCGAGGACGGTACGGTTATCCCTGCGGGCTACGCCATGAACGGCGCGGAAATCAGCATTCCCACGAAGCTCCTGTGCTGGAAGAAGAATATCGCCTCGCAGGATCACATCATCAACCGGGCCTGCGCGGAATGGTATAACCGCTATCAGCCCTCCGTCCGTGCCGCCCGCGTCGCTGATCCTCGTGTCCGCGACTGTCTGGAATCGGCTATGTGCGTGGTGTTCTTCCACAACACCGCCTCCGAAGCTGTCCAGGTCGGTCCTGATGTGGTACAGCCGGACGAAACGGTGTTCTTCGGCCTCGGTAACCTCTGCTCCAACAAGGACGCCGAGGAAGTCTTTGATTATGACGATATCGTCATTGAGGTCAAGAACAACGCGAATCCCCAGGTGCGCTTCAAGAGCGACGATCTGACCGGCGACAATTGGGGCAACAACTATGAGTTCCGCTATCTGAATGAGGACGCGCTCACCGAGGCGCAGGCTATCGCAGCTTGGCAGGAGGTGCAGACCTTCCTTTATGAGACGGACGTTGCAGCTGCTCCGAATACGGCCCTGAATCCGTCCAGGACAGTAAACGGACAGGTGTTTACGGTCGATAACGCCGCCTATCGTAAGGCGCGGTGGCTGAATGAGGCCCCGGCGATCTTCGACATGGACACCCTGTATTTCCACTACAATATTACGCTGTTCTATCTGCTCCGTGATAACCGGGCGAAGAATATGTTCTGGTCCCGGAACAGCGCGGGAAAGTGGGGTCTCTGGTTCAACTGGGACAATGATACCGGCCTCTGCCGGAACAACGACGGCTACATCGACATTGAGCCGGGGTACATGGACTTCGATACCCTCGGCACCGGCTATGTGTTCAACGCCGCCGACAATGCCCTGTGGACTACCCTTCGCGAGTGCAACGAAGCCGAGCTTCTGGCGAACTATCTCAGCCGCGAGAGCGCGGGCGCGTGGAACATCGACGCCTTCTATGCTTTCTGCAAGGAGAGCCAGGAGGCCATCTGTGAAGCGCTGTGGATCGAGGACGCCCAGCATAACGCCATCCGCACCATGCAGAATCTCGGCACGACCGCCTACCTCCAGAGAGCCACCGGGCGGCTGCGCCTGCATATCATGAAAGCCCTGATGTTCCAGAAGGTGCTGGTGGACAGCTACTATATCGCGACGGCGGCCACGGCGGAATCCACGGCTTTCCGTGGGTACACGCCTGACGATTGGGCCGGGGTGCAGCCGAGCGGCATTCTGCAGGTGACCACCTACACCAATATGTACATCAACATCCTCGCCGGTTCCAACGCCTACCGGGCGAGGGCGACCGCTGGTGTGCCGGTGACGGTGGACATCTCCGCCTCTCTGAACAATACCGAGATCTATTTCCGGCACGCGCCGTGGATTCAGGACTTCGGCGATATGTCCGGCCTGTACCTCGGCCAGTTCGAGGCGAGCAACCTGAAACGCGCACGGCGGCTCCTGATCGGTTCCTCTGTGGCCGGGTACTACAACACCAACTTCACGCAGGCGACCTTCGACAACTGCAAGCGCCTGTCCGAACTGAACCTTGGCGGTCTTGTGAACGCCAAGAGAGCCTTTGACTTCTCACCGAACATCTATTTGCAGACTCTCTATACCAAGGGCTCCGGCGTGACCGGTATCACCTTTGCAAAGAACGGTCGGCTGCGGAATGTGCAGATCAACGGCGTCGCCTCGCTGGATATGCGCGGCCTGCGCCAACTCGAGACATTCAGCATGGAGAGCATGGCGGCCCTGACCGCGCTCGTGATCGAGGATTGCCCGCTGATCGACACCTACGCAATTGCCAGCGGGGCTGTGAATATCGCCCGCGTCCGGCTTCTGGAAATCGACTGGTCGGTAGGCTTCGTGGCCTATGATACTTTGATCCGGCTCTACAATGCCCACGGCATCGACGATGATGGGTATGACGTCGCCCACGGCGTGCTGACCGGCGAGGTTTACTTCACCGGCATCGGCATGACGAAGTACAACGATATCCGTGCAAAGATCCCGACCGTGACCTTCACCTATGGCGAGGCCCTCGCGGAATACACCGTCACCTTCCAGGACTACGACGGCACCACGCTGATCGTAGAGACCAGTGAGAGCGGCGGCTCTGTTCTTGATCCTGTGCGGAACGGCCTGATCGAAGCGCCGACGAGAGCGGCCACGGCAGAGAAATACTGGGTGTTCTACGGCTGGAACAAGTCCCTGGACAACATCACCGAAAACACGACCGTCACGGCGATCTACTCCGAGTATGACCAGTATTACACTGTCACGTTCTGCGATCATGAGGGGACGCCCATCTCCGGGCAGACCTACACGGTCGCGGCGCATGGCACCGCACGATACACCGGCGAAGATCTCCCAGCAGTAGACGGCGACATCTGGGGCGGCTGGCAGCAGGACACTTCGGACGTCGTTTCCGATATGCAGGTCATGCCGCGTTACATTCACCCGACCATGCCAGCAGGTGTGGCCAGCGGTCACACCTACCTGTATTCCGACGATCCCGAAGATGACAGCGCCTACACGCTGAACGAGTTCTACGGCATCATCGACAGCGGCTATGCAAAGACCTATTTCAGCGTCGGCGACAAGGTGAAGATCGTTCCAAATACGACGGTCTTTGCCGACAGCACCATCATCCTCCAGGTCGTAGGCTTCAATCACTTCCGCCGGGTGGACAATAACGAGTTTGCCTCGGTGGTGTTCCACATGGTGGGCCTGATGAACGCCGGTCACAATATGAACGGCAGCAATACCAACGCCGGAGGCTGGGCTTCCTCGAATATGCGGAACTGGCTGAACAACACCATCTTCAAGGCTCTGCCGCAGCAGTGGAAGTCCATGATCCGCAAGGTCAAGGTCATGTCCTCCATCGGCCAGACGAAAGCGGATATCAGCACCAGCGAGGACAACCTGTTCCTGCTGTCTCAGGCCGAGGTCGGCTTCAACACCTCCGAGACGCCGTATGTGGATGAGGTGGACGCCAGCGCGGAGCGGCGCTCCTTTGCCAACTTCTCCAGCAATGCCAACCGTATCAGGAAATATTACAACGGTACCGGCTCTGCGGCGGGCTGGTGGCTCCGCTCTCCCGTTTCGTCCTCTTCCACCTACTTCATGATTGTGAACAACTACGGCGGCGGCTCGTCCAACAACTACTCCGCGTCCAACTCTTATGGGGTCGCGTTCGGCTTCTGTATTTAATCCATGCATCCCCTTAGTATCTGACCCCCTTTGTGGGGTCAGATACGGGGAACACCACCAAATATTCCTCGCCGCGAAGCGGCGAATTTTTTTCGCGATTTTTGAGAATAACGGAATCCGTTATTTTCTCACAAATACAGGTGCAGGCTCCGGCGGGGCGTTATAATGCCGCCGAGGTGAGCGCCCTTGTCCGTAATCAAGAGCAAGCGCAGCACATCGGATATGGAGTTCCTGGCGACCGCCCGGAAGCTCCAAATATATACCGTCAAAAAGTGCGTGAATTTCCCGAAGCGGTACACGTTCTATGTGTCCCAGCCTTTGGGGAATACCGCAGGGCGGATATATGAAAATGTGAAGCGCGGCAATTCAATCTATCCCCTGAACCAGCACGAAGTCCAGATGCGGCGTGACTACTTCCTACAGGCCCATGCCGAGCTGCAGAACATGATTTCCCAGCTCGAACTTGCACAGGAGCTTTTCGGGATCGAGATGGACACCCTCAAATTCTGGATGGAGATGGTAGATGCTGAAATCCGCCTTGTCAAGGCCGTCATGAAGAACGACCGGGCGAGGTACAAGGATCTGCCATAATCAGCACGGGTTAAGCACTGTACGATTCGTGTCCCGTTGAGTTCGATGGCTGCGGCGAACTGGTGGCTCCGCTCTCCCGTTTCGTCCTCTTCCACCAACTTCATGAATGTGAACAACAACGGCAACTCGAACAACAACAACGCGTCCAACTCTAATGGGGTCGCGTTCGGCTCCTCTCTGACTGACAAAGTAACCGTTGGGCGAAATCCGTTTGGAGAAGAGAGAAGGAGAGCTTGACCTTCCGCAAGGAAAATATTTACCCCGACGGGCCATGGCGGACGCTGCTTGCATGGCGGCGCTTGATGGTGATGCGCCGTTTCATGCCATGACAAACGGTCGAGAGACCGCCGCCCTATACCGCTATAGGTAACCATCCGGCAGCGGCGCGGGGGAACCTGGGGAGATTGAAATGACCAGCGAAGAAAGACGAGAGGCGCGGTACCGCCGCCGCGTGACCATGCGCCAGAAGAAAAAAGAGAGATACGCAAGCGCCGACAGTTTTGACAGGGTGTTCAGCTATACAAACCTCTATCAGTCTTACCGCTGCTGTCGGCGCGGTGTGGCGTGGAAAGCCAGCGTCCAAAAGTACGTGGCGAACGCGCCGCTGAATGTGCTGCGTACCTATACGCAGCTCCACAGTGGGAAGTACAAAAGCCCCGGATTCTTTGAGTTCGACCTATACGAGAGAGGCAAGGCCAGACATATCCGCAGTACCATCATCGGGGAGCGGGTTGTCCAGCGCTGCCTCTGCGACAATGCCCTTGTTCCGATGATGGAGCGCACCCTGATCTATGATAACGGTGCTTCTATGAAGAATAAGGGCTATGATTTCGCCCTGAACAGGCTCACCCTGCACTTGCGGGAGCATTTCCACAAGCACGGGAACGAGGGCTATGTGCTGCTCTTTGATTTCTCGAAGTTCTTCGATAATGTCGACCATGGCGTGATAAAGGCGCAGCTGCGCCGGGAGTTCACCGATCAACGGCTCCTCGGCCTGACCGAGCATTTCATTGATATGTTCGGCCCGGTCGGGCTGGGCCTCGGAAGCCAGATCAGCCAGGTTCTCGCGCTGGTATCTGCAAACCGGCTCGATCACTACATCAAAGAAATGCTGCGGATTCGCGGCTACGGTCGGTATATGGATGATGGGTACCTGATCCACCCGTCAAAGCAATACCTGCAGGAGTGTCTGGTAAAGATCCGGGCGGTATGCAATGAGCTGGGGATCGTCCTGAACGAGAAGAAAACGCAGATCGTCAAGATCAGCCGGGGCTTCTGCTGGCTCAAAGCGAGGATCTATCTCACGCCCACCGGGAAGGTGGTCAAGAAGATCTATAAGCGCAGCGTTACCGTGATGCGGCGTAAGCTGAAAAAGCTCGCCGTCAAATTCAGCCAGGGCCGGATGACCTTTGAGGACGTCCGGGCCACCTGGCAGAGTTGGAAAAGCTATGCAGAGCGATTCCACGCATGGCGAACCATCCAGAGCATGGGGAAGCTCTATAACAGTCTATTTATTTCCAACATGAACGAGGAGGGGTACAATGGAATACTTCAAAGTGTATAGGGGCGGAACGCTGATCGGCGTCGAATACTCCCCTGATCCTGCCTTTGTCAAATGGCAGGAGAGGAACAACATGATTATTCTCTGCTCGAAGGAGGAGGCCGAAGCTATCGTTTCCGACAAGGACGGCGAGACGGTTTTCCTTCTGCCCGGTAAGCAGCTGCACGGCGTTGAGACTGATCTCAGCGCCGTTCTTGTTACCCAGGCGGAGTATGAGGAAGCGCTCGGCGAAATCGGCACGCTGCCCGATCCAGAGGATGAAAACCCGGAGATCCCGGACGGCACCCCGGAAGAGGAAGTCTTGACCAGGGCGCAGCTCACGGAGCGCGTTGCCGAGCTTACCCGGCTGGTGAAGACCGAAGCGCAGCCTTTCACCGCTGACAGAGCCTATCAGACCGGGGAGATCATCACGGACGGCTCGCGGGTGTACATTGCCAATCAGGTGATCGTGACGGGCGAAACCGTGCGGCCCGGTATCAACTGCACGGAAACCAACCTTGCCGAATTGCTGACCGCCCTGCAGGCGCAGCATGAGGAATAAATCATTCAGGAGGAAAGAACCATGTATCAGTATTACGTTGTCGAGATCCAGAAGAACGCCCAGGGCGAGTATGGCCATCTGATCCACTATGCGTATGACGAAGATCAGGACAAGGCCAGGCTCAAGGGCGAGAGCAAGTACCACGAGGTGCTTTCCTCGGCGGCAGTTTCCGAAATGCCGGAGCACGGTGCGATCCTGATCAGCAGCGATTGTGTGCCGATCGAGAACAAGTGCTACAAAAAGCCGTGGCTGACGGCTGCGAATCCGGCAGAGTAAGGAGTGACGGAATAACGCTTTGCGTTATATCCTCACGATATGCAGCTGTGCCCTTCCGCTTTGCGATATAATCGCGGGGATTGGAGGGGTGCACCGTGTCAAATCTGCAACTGATAGAGGCGCTCTGCTGTTTGGTGGAGCAACAGTCGGGCATCATCCGCGACCTCGCCACAGCGCTTGAACGGGAAAGAAGCCTGTCCGAAGCCGAGCGGGAAGCGGTGAGATCCGCAGGCGAGCGATACAGAGAAATACTCGGCGCGGGCGAGGTGCCCGACGATCTATGAAAGGGGCTGCTTCGGCAGCTCCTTTTTTGTTGCAGACGTAGAAGTCCACGGCTCCGGCCATGGGCTTTCTTTTTTTCGGAGGTGAGGATCGTGAAAAAGATCATCTGACGCAGCCCTAAATCACATTCTCAGGAGGAAGTAAATAAATGACTGTTACACCCCAAAGCATCATCACCGTGGCGGCTGTCCTTGCGGCGCTCTTTGCCTTGTTCGGCTACTACAACAAGGCGCACAACTGGTACCTCAAGCAGGAACAGCAGGACAAGGATATCAAGTCCATCAAGGCCGACAACACCATGCTGACCTATGGCGTTCTCGCCTGTCTCAAAGGTCTGCATGAGCAGGGCTGCGACGGCCCTGTGGACGAAGCTATCACGAAATTCGAGAAATACCTGAACCAGAAAGCGCACGACCAGCTTTAGAAAGGGATGGCTTTATGGCATACGACAGAAACAAAGTAATCGCGCTCGCACAGGCGGAGGTCGGCTACCACGAGAAGGCCTCGAACGCCAGCCTGGATGATAAGACCGCGAACAGCGGCTCCGGCAACTGGACAAAGTACGGGCGAGATCTCGACGCGCTGGGCGACTTCTACAATGGGCCGAAAAACGGATATGCCTGGTGCGATCAGTGGTATGACTGGCTCCTGTATAAATGCTTCGGTAAGGACGCGGCTATGAAGCTGTTGTGCCAGCCGAAGTATTCAGCCGGTGCCGGTTGCTATTATTCGGCCCTGTACTACAAGCAGCACGGCCAGTTTTACGGTCCCGGGACCGTTCCCGAGCCTGCCGATCAGATCTTCTTTACCTATGCCGCCGGGGAAGTTTCCCATACTGGCATCGTTGAGAAGGTGGTCGGAAATACGATCTACACCATCGAGGGCAACACCAGCGACGGCGTTTACCGCCGCACCTACAGCGTCGGCCAGTCTTCCATCTACGGTTACGGTCGCCCGAAGTGGGACGATGACGGCCCCGATGATGGTACGGACACGAATGTCCCTACCACGCCGAGCGGCGGGAAGACCGTGGACGAACTGGCGCGAGAGGTCATTGCCGGGGCGTGGGGTAACGGCGCGGATCGCACGAAGCGCCTTACTGACGCCGGATATGACGCCGCCGCCGTGCAGAAGCGCGTGAACGAGATCCTTTCCGGCGCTCCGGCCCAGGAGCAGCCCGCACAAGAGACGCCCACGCAGACCACCGCGCCGCTGGTCGGATATGCGATCTACCTCGAAGAAATCTCCGAGGGGGCAACCGGCAGCTTCGTCAAAGCGGTGCAAACGCTCTTGATCCTCCGTGGCTACAGCTGCGGTAGGGTCTATTATAACGGCTCCGAGCGGGCAGATGGCGAGTTCGGCCCCATCACCAAAGATGCCGTTATGAGTTTCCAGAAAGCAAACGGCCTCGAGGTCACCGGCGTTGTGGACGCCAAGACCATGACGGCCCTGCTGAAATAAAACACAGGAGGATCATATCATGCAGAATGTCATCATCGAAACCATCGCCAGCATCGTCGCGGCGCTGGCCACCACTCTGATCGGCGTCTTCGGCGCGTGGCTGCTCGCCAAGATCAGCAAGCGCGAGGAACTGAAGACTATCGCCATCGGCGTCAACGAGGTTATCAATGCCGCCCAGATCACCGTTATGGAGCTGCAGCAGACCCTTGTCGACGGCATGAAAGCCGCCGCCGAAGACGGCAAGCTCGGCAAGGACGATATTGCAGCCCTCGGTCTTATGCTTGAACGTGGCGCTATGGAAAAGCTGTCCGAACCTACTAAGACGCTGCTTGAAGCGGCAGGCGTGGACATCATTGCTATCATCCACGGCGCAGGCGAGGCCCTTATCAGACAGATCAACGACAACAAGTGAAAAAAGCCCCTCTCGGTTCCATTCACGGAGCCGGGAGGGGCTTTTTTCGTTTATGCCTATTCTTTTATCTGCGCCTTGCTTTCCCGAATGGTGCGTTTACCCATCCGGCGAGCGGGACGGCGGTTAGAACTGCTCTGACGCAGCGACAGGGCCAATCTCGACGATAGGTTTCCCTGCGGCGTCAAACTCGACATAGCTTTTGCCGAATTCGCGCTGCCAGTCTTCCGGCGTCCACCCGTTTTCTCGCATGGCTTTAGCCTGCGCGATCCGCTTCAAATAGAGCTGCGTTTCGCGGCAGCGGTGTGCAGATTGAGGGCCGAGCCGGTGGCAGCGAGCGCCGCACAGATAGACGGTCAGGCCGTATTGCTCGGATTTGTCCCGGAGGGAACCGGGGAATACATGATGCTCCTCGAGGCGGTCATCCGCACCGTTGCGGCCACAGAGAAAACAGAAATTGCGGCTGCCTATCATCGTCCTGTGCTCCCGAAGCCCTGCTCTCCGCGCGAGGTGGCGGGGAGTTCATCGACCACGTCAATGATCGGCGTCACACAGGGGAGAATGATAAGCTGCGTGATTTTGTCCCCACGCTTGATCTGATATCCCTCTTGGCCGTGGTTATACAGGACGGCCCGAATGCTGCCGGTATAGCCGCTGTCGATGGTGCCACGGCTCGTGATCCCCTTTGCCATGAGGCCGGACTTACTGGTGATCAGCCCGACGAAACCGGCAGGAATGGCAACGTGGACGCCCGTATCGATGCAGATATGCTCGCCGGGGTGAATCCAAAACGGAGCCGGGGAATAAAGGTCAAGCCCAGCATCGTCTTCGTGGGCGCGTGTCGGGCGGATGGCCTGTTCGTCGAGCATGGCCATGAGGCTTGGTTTTCCTTCGAAGATTCTCATTTTCGCTTCTCCTTCACTCGTAAAATGATAGTTCCGTAATAATCCTCCGCCCGGCAGACGCGAGCGCCTTTCAGCTCCGGGTGGTCATGGATTATCTTTTTGAGGCTGTAGTCCTCTGCGATCATCGGCGTGGGCCGGTCGCCATCGGCAGGCTCCCAATAGACGCGCCAGCCTTTGAGCCGAAAATCGTGAACGCGGGATATGCCGAGGATCGTCTTGCCGATCATGTGCTCAATCTTCACGGGGAATCCTCCTTTGCTGACCGCTGAGACGGTGAACGATTATCAGCTGCGTCGGCTCATTCTTCACAACAAGCCAGTTCTCGTGATTGAGGCCCCAGCGTTTCATGAGCTTCTTCTGTGCCACGGTGGGCCGCTTTCCGTTCTTCATTTCCTGATCTCCTCTCTGTACTGCCGCGAGATTTCCGCAAAGCCTGCGGCTATCGAAGTGGCAGCTTCGGCGACAGCGCCAACGCCAGAGGCCAGCGCGTCGCAGATGGAAGCAATCGTTTTCGGGAGGATCACGGTTGTAAAATGATCGAGCCACCCGGAGAGGGAAAAGTAGGTGTGATACAGCGCCTCATAACCGCCCGGCCAGGTCTGGCCAAGCTTGGCGAGCTCCACCGCCGAATTGCGGCTGTATCCCTTTGACATGACCATCTTGATAAAACGTTTCCGTGTCATGAGCCACCTCCTGATTCTGCGAACTCAACCTTCGAGGCCGGGGCAATCGTGACGCTTCGCCCGGATCGGTCGAGCAGTTCGACAGAAACGACGATCTTTCCGTCGCGGACGCGGTAGATGATACCGCTCACGCACATATAAGTAATGCCGCCATGAACGACCGGCGCACCGCCGAGCAGGGCCTTTTTCAGATCGTCATTGCTCATGGCTGTCCTCCATGCGCCTGATCTGTACCTCATACCGGCGGCGGACGCTGACAAGCTCGGCCATATCCGCCTGATGCTGTGCTTCCAGACGCTTGTTTTCTTTGAGGAGCCGCGCATTTTCGCGGCGCAGCTCCTGCATTTCCTTGTCCTTTTCAGTCATGAGATTGCACCATCTTTCGAAGCGCCTGATCAATCCGTGCATTGATCTTCGGAATATCTTTGCTACTGCACATTTCTTCGAAAATGCAACGTTCTCCGACTTCGCAGGCGTATTTTGCGTGACGGCAATCACAGGAGCCGTAGGCATCTTTTTCTTTCGCCTTTGCGCAATACTTCTTGTCCCGGTAGATTTCGCAGTATCTATTAACACAACCGCTCATTACTTGATTACCTCCTTGGAGTATCGTTTCTTTTGATTTCCGCCTGCAGCAGATGGAGCACGGCGACTGCCATCCAGTAGATAATCCGATCCTGCCATATATCGCAGCGGTTCACGGTGCGCTCGCAGGCTTCCTCCATGCGCTGGACGTCTTGGATTAAAGTTTCACGGGTCATGATGCGCCTCCTTAGGCTCGTATTTATCACAAGCAGGCGTGTAATCGTAGCAGAGGAAACCGCACGGGGCTTCCGGGTGAGGTAGATCGCAGCACAAACCCCAATCGCCCATACCGATGAAGTGCTTGCACGAATCGCAGTACCGAGGGCGCTCGGATTCTTCCAGAGGGCAATTCTCGATCTCGGCGATCCACTTGCCGTGATACGGCTCATGAGTGCAGCCGTAAAAACTCCACCCTCCGGTGGCTGTAATCATTCGGCACCAATGGCAGAGGTGCTTCTTGTTGGTTTCACCGCACTTACTCATTCCATACCCTCACTTTCTCGATCCAGTTTTCCTCGGCAGCCTCTTTCGTGAGGCCCTGCGCCTCCGGCACCTTGCAGCCTGGAGGATGATGCTTGTCCGTGATGCTGTACCTGGGGCAGCCGCAGCGCCAGCCGAAATCAGCGCGGTCATAGGTGCTGTACATGTGCACGGTAACGGCAGCGGCCCCGCAGATCGGGCAGGGCGGGAGACTCGGGTTCCTGATCTCAGACGGCATTTTGCACCAGCGCTTCCTTGTACATCTCGAGGAGCAGGAGATACTTCTGCTTGTAGCCGGAATCCACGATGGACGCCTTTTCGCACTGATCGCGAAGCTCGTCTGCGAAGGCCTCGGCGGACTTCTTTGCATTGAGAGCAGCTTTGAGCTCCGCTTTCAGACAGGCGAGCTCGTCTTTCAGGTCGGCCAGCTCCTTAGCTGCTGCGGGATCTTCTTTGATAACCTCTTTGGTTATCGTTTTCGCCTTGGGAGCGGACAGCGCCAGAGAAACCATTAGCGCCACCTCGAGATTCATCATTTCATCGTCGGCAACGGTGGCTATGTAGTTCCCGAGCCGGTCGATGCTGACGGAGGTGATCTGCTCGCAGAGGGCAATGCTTGTCCTGCCGGTACTGCGGATGGTGACGTGTGTGGGGAGATCGTGCTTCGGAGCCGAGGTCAGATATACGACCTCAATAACGGGGCTGACCTCGTTGCACTTGTTGTTCGAAACAACGATTGCAGGCCGGGCGGCCTGCTGCTCGCTGCCCGTGGTCGGGTATTTCTCGATATAGTAAATATCGCCTTTCAGGATTGCCATCTTCTTATTCCTTTCTTTTTGATCGATGTTCAGCATGGCTTGGTAGACTGTCGGATCTGCGTAACCCTCCGAGTTTCGCTTCATCATCTCTTCCGATGCTTGTCAGCGTCGGGGCAAGTGGCCCAATGGGGAACCCGCGCCATGCCTGTCGGGAACCCGGTATAATCGAAGCGACAGCGGATCACCTGACCGCCCTGCGTGACAACAGCCTCCGGCCCGGCGCTGTCCTGCTTGTAAGGAACAAGGCCCTCGTCGCAGGGAATCCACTTCTTGTTCGGTGTCTCGATCCAGATGATCGGAGCGCCGCAGGCTTTACATGTAGCTGCCATATCAGCCGCCTCCTCTCATGTCGGTGTCTCGCCTTTTGCCGCGAGAACAAAAATCATCTCCGCTTAGGCAGTTCTCATAGTCATTGAAACACCATAGCCCACGCTCGTCTGTCTGCGAGTACATGCAATCCCTACACAGAACCACTTTTCGCACATTGGTAGCGGGCAGAGATAGCAACCGCGCCACATCTTTCTCTGTGTGCCCGTCCCAGTGCTTTGCAACAGGCAACTCCTCACAATCGAACAGGTCAAAGTCCTTGTTCTCGTAGTGGTAGGTATAGCTACCTTCGGGCGTATCAATACCGACGATAAACCACCCGCCGCCGAAGCACAGCTCTCCGTCCTCGTGACGGTAGGACTTCCATGCCTTGTCCTTGTTCTGCTTCACTATCGCGGCGAACAGGATCATGCGCTGGTGGTACAGGCCATTAAAGGTGTGGTAGCCGTCGCTCAGATCGCCGATCCCGGTTGCAGGAATCTCTACAACATTGGCGGCGGGGATGCGTCTTAATTCGTCTATCAGCCCAAGAGATGTTCTTCCGAATGAACAACATTTGATTGCCGCCTCGCGCTTGATGCACTCAGTCATAGAAATCATCCTCCAGATCGACGCCCAGCAGCTTGCAGATCAGGAGCACCAGGCAGACATAAAGCACAAGGAAGAAGCCACCGACGGCAAACGAGATATCTTCAAGAATCGTTTTCATTTCATGTCCTCCACATAGCACCAACTCTGAGGCGGGCGCTTGATTTCGCAATCCCAACAGCCAGAGCAGTTTTCTCTGTCGTTTCCCCTGTGGCACTTAACAAATGTAAGAAACTCGCTCAGTTTCTTCGGCTGATCGTAGATCTTCAGATCAGAAATGTGCCAGCCGTACCCGCCTTTATGACCGAGATAATCATGCATATCGGTGAAATCCAGACAAGAAGCATACGCCACATTGTTTGTTTCAGCTTCGGTTTTGCCTACTTTGAATGCGTTTCCTACGTTTTTGATTTCATAGATGGCATCACAAACAAACTCGCCGATTATCGCTCCGTGACCCTTCCCGCCAATGGTGCAACACAAATTTTCGTTTCCGACCCGCTCAAAGCCTTTTGTCTCATAGATGTAGCACTTAAACGGTGATTCCAGTTTTGGGCGGGTCTTGCGGACTTCAATGGTTTTCTTTCTGCATGCAATCAGCTCACACCACTTTGGCCGGATGCTTATAAGTATAGATTTCATCCTATCGATCCATTTCCGCCCGCAGGCTGTCCTTGATGTAGTAATCCAACCTGTATGCCTCGCACATAGCCTCTGCTGCAAGCCCAAACTCCCTCCAGTTGATTTCGGACTGGTGATAGTTGAGTTTACCGATTTTCACCTTGTCGATTATCGGATAATGCATTCCGATGAAACGTAGAACCGCGTCGGCGTCAATGACTGGCTCAAGGCTTACCCAAGTGTTTAGGCCTCGCATCTTGGCGTTGCACAGAATGGCAAGGCGCTTATGAGGCGGGATTGCACCTGGCTCTGTTTCGACGTCATTTGCGCGTCCTGTAATCGTGATCCCGTACCAGTCGTTTTCATCCAGCAAATCAAAATCCCGGCTGCCGTCACCCTTGGTGAGGATCTGGACATGGTTCCCGTAGTCCTTCAAAAGCTGAATGATCTCCCGTGTGGGTGTGCTGTCATAACCAGTGGGGTAGGGGTCGCAGGTGAAGCAAAGGTGAATGAGCTTCCCAGTGATCGGCTCCCGTTCAAGCTGCCTGCGCGTCTCAGCTACGATGTCGTTCCGAGGATAAACTGCAAGGTGAAACTCCTCTTTCTGACGATGCAGCACGCCCGGCGCAAAGCAGTAATAGCAGCGGTGCGGGCAGCCGGTGTAGATGTTGATAGCGTAATCGCCATATTCTTTTGCCTTTCCTCGAGGCTCGTATATTGGTTTCATGTTTCAACCTCCTTATGCCATCTGATTTTCTTTTCATCCAATACGATCTCCAACTGCTCATATCGCAGGCCTGTCCAATGCGTTCCTCCGGCTGGGCCGTCGCAAATCCAGTTCGAGGCCCGGAGACTTGCGCCGTTCTCCGATTGACGGGTATAGGTGAACAGGCGCTTATAACCGAGGGCCTTTGCCGCCCTCCAAGCTGCACCGTAGAGCATCGAACAGGCGTTCCTTGTTCCATCGGTGCAGCATCGGTTGACCTCCAGGGTAAGGCCATCATCCAGATACCTGGCGACTGGACGCCCGACCATGGCGACGCCACAAAGCCGATCTCCATCAAAACAGGCAATAGAGAATTTGTGGCCGACCGGCGGCTTGTTATGCCGGTGATGATCTTTCACGAAGGTTTGCGCTGTTCGGAAATCGCAGGGCATGATTTTGAGCATGATTACCTCCTCATGCGTCGATCCCCAGGTAGTCAAACAGCGTCGGGGTGTCGATCTTCGTTTCCTCGGCGTCCAGGTACCCGACCGCGTCACGGAAATAGTCAGGGTTCAGCTCGGTCATAAGGCCCCGCCGTCCTGCTTTGAGCGCCCGCAGCGGCGTGGTTCCGATCCCGCCGAATGGATCAAAGATCAGGTCGCCCTCGTTGCTGTAACGGTTTATCAGTCTGTCCACAATGTCAAATTGCAGCGGGCAGACGTGCATCTGCTGGCGGCGCTGGCTCTGCGTGGTGTTCAGCGTCCGCATTCGGTTTACATCGTCCCATACCTCTTCGCTCCAGGAGCCGGGGGCCACGACCATGAAGGTCGCCGGGAGATGGCCATCTGCGTCCAGTTTCTTTGCAATCTCGACATGCTCGGCGTAACTGTAAACGCTGTCCCGGCTGTACTGCCGATAGACGGCCTGCAGCCGGTCGACCGGCGTGTTCTCGATCTCTTCTTTGGTCATGAGGCGGTCGCCGCTGCTGCGCCAGAAGCCGTGCGCGTCGATCTGCCACTGAGCGCGGGTGTAGGCCTCTTTGCTCTTTTTGACCGGCGTATCGGCGTAAGCGGTGGAGGTGTCCGTCGGGAGCTTTCGGAACAAAAGAATGTACTCAGGGCAGCCGACGCCCATCTTGGTGCCGTCCTTGCACTGCTCCGTCCAGCCAAGTCGGTAAGTCTGGTTGTTCTCTCGCACCACGTCGGTCACGACGGTGATCATGCCGAAGTACTGAAAGCCATGCTTCATGTAGTGCTCGATGCACAGTGCGTGAAACGGCTCCATGGTCGGCATGCCTGTCCCGGTGGCGTTTCCGAACAGAACCCGATCCTTGACATGGCAGGCGAACACCCGGCCGGGGCGCAGCACCCGCAGCAGCTCCGGCGAGAGGAAATCCATCTGCTCGAAGAAACGGGCCGTGTTCTCGTTGTGGCCGAAGTCGTTATAACTGGGGGTGTATTCGTAGTGGTTGGAGAAGGGAATGGAGGTCAGGATCATGTCCACGCTGTTTTCCTCCATCTTGGCCGTCTCCTCTACGCAATCGCCATGAATGGCGGTGAAGCGTTTTCCGTCAACTCTCACTGTCTCAACTCCTATACTCCGGGCCATGCGCTCGGCCTGCGCCGCTTCGTTAAGCCCATATTTTTGAACGATCTCGCGCATCCGCTCCTGCTGCTCATTGTGCTGCTTCCACTTCTCCATCAGTGCCCGATAGATCGGCTCTTCGGCTTCGGTGTAAAGAATGTCGATGATAACCTGTTCCGATTGCAGGAAACGGTAGATGCGGTGCACCGCCTGGATGAAATCATGGAATTCGTAGTCGATCCCGACGAAGATCGCCCGGTGGCAATACCGCTGGAAGTTGCAGCCGCAGCCGGAGAGGCTTTTCTTCGTGGCGAAGATCCGCGTCCGGCCCTCGGAGAAGTCGATCACCCGGCGCTCTCGTTCGTCATAGTCCATCGTGCCGTAGATATCCACGGCCTCAGGAATCAGCCGTTTCAGCTCATGGCGTTCCTCTTCCCGGTCATGCCAAAGGATGAAATGCGCGTCCGGGTCGCTGTCCACGATCTCCTTTGCCAGAGCGCAGCGGGAACCGATGCTCTCTTTCTTCTCGCGGGCCGCCTCCTGCAGGCTGGTCGCGGCGTCGTTCATCATCTTGTACTGCCCGCCCTTGTCGGCGATCCCCTCATAGCCACGGGAGATCATGTGCGGGCGTACATCCATCGGCGGCAGGGCATAGCCTTCATCGTCATAACCGAGATCCGAGGGCTTTGAAATGAACAGCGCCCAGCTCGATACCCAGAGCCAGAACTCCTCTTCCTTGTGCGGGTATAGGGTCAGGTTGTTCGCCTTTGTGCTGTCTCGCTGGAAGAAGCGCGTCAGCGCCTGCCCTGTGTCCATGATCTCCAGGAATCCGGCATAGTGGATCAGCTCTTTCAGCCGGTTCGGGGCTGGCGTGGCCGTGGCAACCAGCTTATACTTGACGCCCTTGAACTTGGGGAGGAATGTCTGATAGGTTTTGCTGCCAAAGGAGCGGAGCACCGCCGCTTCGTCGAGCACGCAGACGGTGAATCCCTTCGGGTCGATCTCGCCGTCCCGGACGCGCTCATAGTTGGTCAGATAGATCTTTCCGTCCTCTGACGCATCAAGGGGGCTTGTGATGTATCGCGGCTCCTCTATACCGAGCAGCTGCACCGCGTCACGCTTGAACTCCTGGCGGACGCCCAGCGGCAGCACGATCAGCGCCTTGCCGCCCTCGTGCCGAAGAACCAGACGGCAGTATTCCAGCTCCTGGAGGGTTTTGCCGAGGCCGAAGGATTCAAACAGCGCCCTGCGTCCACCGGCGACGGCCCAGCGCACCGCGTCCCGCTGGTGCGGTTTCAGAACAGGGGAAAGATCTTCCGGGGCGACTGGAAAGCCGCTCACCGGTGCGACCTCGACTTTTGATTTTAGAAATTCAAGGTAGGTCATCGAGAATGGCCTCCTCTCCGTTCGTCATATAGCTTTCGATCAGGCAAATAGCATCGTCGAAAAGAATGTTGTCGACCTCGACTTCGATCTTCCGGCTCTCGTTGGTGATCCTGAGGTGGTAAAGCCCGTTCGGGTTTCTAACAAGGGTGCTTGTTTTTGTCGTGCCCATGCCCACCTCCTACATCGTGTACCGTTCATCCCACGGGATGAAATACTTGCCGCAGATCTGTTTGAGCGCCCGGTCAAGGACGGCCTTGCTGTATTCCACGTCCTTTGTGTCGCCGTTCCAGAGATCGGCAAAGTCGCCGTATTTCTTGGAGATGGCCTTACAGAAGCGCATCAGACGTTCCGGGCCGAAGCCGAACTCCTCATGCAGAACCAGCAGGGCGATATCGCACATATTCTGCCGGGTGAAGAACAGCGTTTCCTTGTTGCTGCGCTCCTTGGCAGATTCCATGCGGGCGAGAAAACCGCTCCTCTTAGCCATCGCACCCGGCCTCCTTGAACACCGCTGCCATCTTCGGCCATTGGGTAGCGATCCAGTCCACATAGGTTTCATCGTGGCCGACCTTATGATCCCAATTCTCATGAAGACCGCTCTCGAACAGAAAAGCGTGGATGATCTCGTGGCGCATGACCTTCCGCTGGTAAACAGCGAAGTCCTGGACGCTGGTAACGCCAGCATCTTCGTCTTCGGCGAGAACTACGATCTTTTTCACGGTTTTGTCGCAGTAGCCGTCCATTTCTTTCAGAGAGGTGTCCTCCCGGACGGTGGCAATGCAGAGGGTGTATTCCGTGCCGAGAATGTTAAGGGCCTGTTTAATCATGGTCTCTTTCCTTTCTTTTTCCTGCGATCAGGAACGCCGTCGATCCCGAAAAACAGCACCCCGAGGAAAGTCTTTGCGTCTCGGAGATCGTCATAGATCACCTGTTCGACCACTCCGTGATTGCGTGCAATCTCCGCAACGGAGAGCTGCGGCTCCCGGATATACTTGCTGTAGATGGCGTCCCATTTGCGGGGATCGGTGTCACGGCTCGAATTGAGGCAGATGGATTCATAGGCGTTCAGCATTCGATCCACATGATTCATAATCACGACGGTCCGAGCTGCCGACCGCTTGATGCTCTCAACCGTGACGGAGTTCCGGCCAAGCATGAGGTCTTGAAGGATATCCTGAGCGGATTCGACTTCCTCGGCCTCATACACGGCGTTTTCCGCGTGGGCTTTGAGATATTTGTAATTGCGAAGAAGAAGCTCCGTGTTATGGAGCCGCCGGTCGGCCACTTCCTGAAGCTCCCGGCGTTCGGCCTCCCGTTCCTCTCGGATGGCCTCTCTCATGAGCTGCTTTAGCTGCTCCGGGGTAAAATCCATAGTTCCACTTCCTTTGCCGCTGCGCTCATGCGCCAGCGGGAGAGTTTTTCATTTCCTCAATGATCTCGGTAACGGCCTGATTGATTTCCTCGGCGGTCTGCTTCGGCAGCGGATCAGCCTGCGCCAGGTTTACGGGGGCAATCTCCGCGTCCTTTTCCCAGTCGTAAAACGTCTCGGGCCTTCCGCCCGGCAGCTCCGCGACGGTAAGGGGCGGCTCCTTGCGAAGCCAGCGGTTGAAATCGGACGCGCTGTGAAAGAAGCCGTAGGCGGCGAGAGTGCCGGTGATGGCAATGAAGCCGGGAAGAAACAGCTTGTACAGACCAGCCGTGATGATGGCCAGCATGACGGCAATGATGATGGTCACGAAGGTGGATTTGGTTTTGTTCATGTTCTTATCCTTTCTTTGATCCCGGCAGAGCCTTATGCTCGGCAGGGAGTTCCGTGTATTTTTCTCCTGTGAGTGCGTTCCTCTTCCTCAAAAGAGAACGGTATGTGGTTTCGAAGCCGTCCATGTTGAAAACACGGCTATCTTTTGGGGCGAAAGCGTCCAGACCGCCCATAACCCGTATAACGGTTTTCGTTCGCTGTGGGAGCCTTTCGATTGCTTCCTGCACGTCAAGTCCGAGGTCTTCTGCAATCCGAACAGCATTTCGTGCGGCAAGATATGCGTAGCTGATTTCGGATTCCGTTTTTTCGACCGCTGTCTTGATATCCTCTGAGAACTCGGCAATATTAGGCGGAAAGCGTCTCGTTTTGAGAGAGTGGGACGCTCCGAGAAGCCCTTGCCAGTAGTCGATATCGGAGAGCTGCTCCGCATAAAGGCTGATCCGGAGATCTTTCATCTGCTGGTCGCCCTGGAACAGTTCGGAGGCAGCCCAGTTGCCGTTGAGCGCCCATACCGCGAAGATCTCGGCAATCTCAAGTTTAGTCATGATTCCTCCTTGTACCGACTGTGCAGGGCGAGCAGATCAGAAACGGCGTCCTGCCCCTTTGAAGATCTCGGCGGCTTTGCTTGCCTGCCACCGGATGCGCGGGCGGCGGCTCGCTGCTGTTCGTCATTGAGCACAGCGTTCATGGTATTAAGGCCAGTGTTGGCGTACCGCTGCAGAATAGCCTTGATGTATGACCATGAGTTTTTCCGCTCGTCGATGGCGATCTGCATGGCGTGGATCATAACGTCAGCATCGAGGTTTGCCTGATACAGGAAAAACTGAATATCCCCGATTGCGATGGGCGAGGGCGAGGGATTGACACGATCCATGAAGAACGACATAACCTTTCCGAGATTCGGGTCGCACGCGCCCGCGCGTCCTTCCGCGGGTACGGGATCAGGAGAAAAATCTTCTTTTCCTTCTTCTTCTCCTTCTCCTTCTTCTTGGCTTTTTTTGGTTTCTTCAAAAACCGGTGGGTTTTCTCGGTTTTTCGGAGGTCTGCCGCCTTTGGAGCCGTTTTCCCTGTTTTTTAAACATGTGGCCTCGTATGAACTTTTGTCCCGGTCTATCCCTTGCTTCAAGGTAGGCCATATAAACCTTTCGTTCCCGCGAAGGTCAGGGTCTTCGCCGGTCATGCTATATTGCAGACATGCGCGGAAAAGACGCCCGACCTCTGCGTCACCGTAAGGCGTTAGGCTTTCCAGAAGACTGTGATAGGCGCAGAAGTATTCACGCGCCATTGCGGTCACTCCTTAGAACGGCAGCTCGCCGTCATCATCGTCGAGGTCTCTGAAAGTCTGCTGCTGCGGCGGGAAGCCGTCGTTGCTCGGTGGCTCGACATTCGGATTGCCATAATTGCCGGGGCCTCTGCTGTACTGCTGTGCAGGAGGCGGAGCGGGCTGACTATAGCTGTCGCTGGAATAACTGCCACGGCTGCTTTCTTTCTTTTCGCCGAAGTACAGGTTGGAAACATTGATCTCCCAGCTCGTGCGGCTGTTGTTGTCCCGATCCTGCCACTTGCGGCTCTGCAGCCTGCCGGATACGACGGCCATCTGGCCCTTGAAGAAATATTTGTCCGCGAACTCGGCGGTGCCGCGCCAGGCTACGCAATCAATGAAATCCGTCTCGCGCTCGCCGCCCTGGGGCGAATAGTCGCGGTCGACGGCGAGCGTAAAACTGGCGACCGGCGTATTGCTCTGCGTGTAGCGGAGTTCCGGGTCGCGGGTCAGACGGCCCATGATCACGATGTGGTTAAGCATCGTCGCCGTCCTCCTTGTACTCATAGCCAAAGGGCTTGCAGACGGCCTTTACAACGCTATCGTCAGGGCCATACTTGCCGAGAGAGCTGCCGATCATGTCGATACCGAGTTTCGCTCTGACGAGTTCGGTGTACTCGGCGACGGTGATCTCGATGGTGGGGGCGTTGTTATTTTCCATAGTTAAAACTCCTTTCTTTGCAGATCTGAATGACCCGCTTGCATTGCTGCACATCGAACATGCCGATGTGCGTTTTTTCTACCGGGAGGCCCATCTGCGAGGCGAGCCACGCATAAGCCCCGTTTCTGCGCCCCTTGTAGGGGCCATGTTGCCAGAGGGGATCAAAGGCGGCGTGGGCCTGCATTTTCCAATGGCGCAGCTCCGCATTCGCCAGGCGGCCCAGTGGCTTGTCTGTTCCCTTATGCACGCCGACATAGGCCATGCAGTTACGGCAGAGGTAGATCATGCCGTAGCTCTTGCCGTAGACCACCTTGCTGTCCACGTATTCGGCCCGGCGTCCGCAGTAATCGCAAAAGACCTTTTTCACTGGTAAAACCTCGCTTTCTGCTCCGGGGTATCGGTTTCGATGTTGAGATCCTTGGCGACCTCTATTGTCCCGTCGATCAGCCGGGCCATCTCCTTCGTGTCCATCTCGTGCGTGGGCTTATAGAACAGGTAGCAGTCAACCTCTTTCCCGTTGACCTCCATGCTCTTGTACCATTTCGCATACTTGTAGTAGAGGGAGGCGTCCACCCCGGCAGGGAGCATGCTGCCGAGTTTGTTCCCGTCATCGTCGCGGGCCACGACGCCGTATTCCAGCACCAGCTCCCGCTTCACTTCTTCATCGCCTATGCCCCTGGCCTCTGCGATAGCGTTCACAAGGACATGGAAATAGGCGTTTGCATCGAGGGAGCGGCGGGCTCGCCACTTCTTGATGCTGACCTCGACATCGGCTCCCTTGAGGGCGTCAAAGCCCTCACGGAAGTCGGTGTCAAGCTCAATGGTGACGCGCTGCTTGCGGTTAAAACCGAAGGAGAAATCTATCAGGCGGCCCTTCATGCCTTCTTCTGGCAATCACGGCAGAGGGGGCGACCGAAGCGCCTGACGGAATAATCGTGAACACGATCATCGATCTTCACGCCGCAATCGGCACAGGTGGGAACAAATCCTTCCTCGGGAGGGTTCTGCTGCGGAGCGGGGCGCTGGGCGGGCTGCCGCTGCTGCGGAGGCTGCTGCTGACCCTGCGGGCGCGGGGGATCATCCTCTCGTTGCGTGTATTTATCGCGGTCTTTGGCATAGAACACATCAGCGGCGACGCCGAGCGCCTTTGCAGCTACCGAGATCGCATCGGTGAGGGCCATCTTGTAGCATTCGTCGCTGGTGTAGGCCCCGTTTTTCTCCATGGTGAGGAAAGAAGCGCCGCCCGTACCGGGGACAGGCTGAGAGACCTCGCCGTTCCAGCGGTAGTAGAGTTCGATATCCACAAAGGCCCGGATTTCCTGACCGTTGCCCTCGAGATGCTTGTCCGTGATCTTGTACCACCAGCCGATCCCGCATGGGCCGAAAGCCTCGGTGAGTACCTTGATCCGCCACATGGGGTTAATATCGGTAAAGCCTTTAAGGCGGCCTGCTGTGATGGGCTTCTTTGCCTCTTCCGGCACGGAGCGGAGGCGCTCATACAAGGCCATATTCGGATTATCCATACCGGCCCTCCTCACTTGATGGTGATGCTCTGCTTCGTGACCAGCGCGGCATAGGGGATCTCCGCGCCGTCTTTCAGCAGTTTCTTGATGGCGGCCTTGTCGGCTTCCGGCTCCTTCATGCGAAGCAGGGAGGCGTCATTGGCGGCGGCCCACTCGATGAACTCGGGGGCGATCTCCACGCTTTCGCTCTTTCGGAAGGTGCAGGCGACTTTCTCGGTCGTGAACTTCTGGCCGCCGAGAGCGTAGTCCAGATACCGCTTCAAACGGTCAACCTTGCGCTCGATTGCCCGGCGGCGATCCGCGAGGGCCGCCTCCTCCTGACGGATACCGGCGGCGAGGGCGGCGCTGTTCTTGATGTACAGGGCCAGGTTTTCAACCTTGGCCGTGCGTTCCATCTGCAATTCATCGAGGGCCGCGTCCTCGATCATCAGCTCCCCGGTTTCCGGGTCGATGGATGAGGCGATCAGCTCCTCGATGGCTTTGTCGATCTCATAGATGTTCATTGATTCACAATCCTTTCTCAATGTTGATAGGCTCGGGCCGGGCTGCAATTCCTCCGGCCTCGGGAAGAAAATACCGGGCGTAGTTGGTGCTCTCGCCGTAGCGGTTTTTGCCGGTCTCGGTGACCACGCGGAACGAATAGCCGAGCCTCCGAAGATCGGAGATCCGGGAGGCGAGCCGCATGATCCCATAGGCCCTTTGAGCTTCCAGAGCCGTGATGGAGCCAAAGACGCGGATATGTTTCAGGACCGTCTCGCATTGCGTGGGTGGCTTCTCGCTGTCCGGCAGTTTGGGAAAGACCGGCGCATCGTCGGCGGGGCCGATCCCGTATGCGTCCCGGAGAATGCGGATCACGCCAGGATGAACGATGCACCCGTATTTCTCCGGGGAGCTGCACTGACTGAAGATCTGGCGCGTGAACTTCGGAAACCTCTGCTGAATGACGGCAGCGGCCTCTTTCGCCTGAACGCCGGTGCGCCGCAGCAGATCAGGGAGCCGGAAACAATCCTCGTTGACATCCGGCACATCGGATGGTAGAATCATGGCGTCGGTATCAACGACAGCGCATGATCTTTCGGAAGACACCCCTGTTGCAGCAGGGGTGTTTTCCATTTTCCTTTCGGTACTCATGGCGCAGACCTCAGATCATCACGACAACCACGCCGCTTTCGACCTCGCTGGCGAGGGCAGAACTGAGATAGGCGGCAATGTTGATCTTGGCCTCGATCTTCCAGATACCGCCGTCTGCTTCGAACAGACCGACGCGCCCATCTTCGTCCAGGCGAAGAATGAACTCGCTCTCGGGCTGGGCTACCTCGCGGAAGGTGCGGAACGGCTGCAGGGAGAGCCTGGGCTTGACCTGTTCGGTGGCCATCAGGGAAACCCCCTTCTTGGCGGTCACGGTTTGGCTCACACCGTTGTCGGTGCTCTGGACGCCTTCTTCATTGTTGATGCGGGAGATCAGGCCCAGCAGATAAGCGGAATCGTCCGTGGGAATGAACCGGCTGCGGAGCTCGATAATCGCCTCTTGCTGGCCGCGCCATCCTTCCTTGAAGTTGACGTCGCGGCACACAGCCTCATAGGGCGTGGAACGGCAGGCGATATCATCCAGACGGGTGAACACCTCAACTGATGTGGGGCCTTCGACCCTTACGAACAGAGGCGGCTTGTGAGCATCGGGGTTTTTGCCGGTGTACTCGGCCCGAATCAGCTTCACGATGGCGTCCAGGCTCTCGACGTGGACGGTCGCGGGGTAGTGATACAGGCCGGTGATCTGCTCCAACTTGTGGTCGGAGTAGGTTTTCCCGTCGATCTCATAGGTCTTGTTTTCTTTGAGGCCGACGAGATAGCGCAGGGCTTTTTCAATCATGGGTTTATCCTCCTTTTTTAGTTTTGGGCGACCAGTTTCAGAATCTTCGGCTGTGGCTGCTCGTTGCCCTCCATGTCGAGCTGGCCGGGTATGTGCGGGACCATCTCGGCAACAACCATTTCGCCGTTGCCGTCGCTGGTTATGCACATGGCGGTGTTGACCGGCTGGGCCGGGGCAAGCGTGGCCTTCGCCGAGGCGCTGAGACTGATGTGCTGACGCTGGCTGTCCGGGGTAAACTCGAGCGTGATGGTGATCTTGCGCTTGGCCGTGGGATTCGTGTTGACGTCGACGATGTTGTCGATCACGCGAGAGACCTCATAGTCGACGCGCTCCTCGATTGCACCCGCTGCCATTCGCAGAATGCTTTCCTTGTCCATGACTTCACCTCCAATCAGACCGCGGCACAGGCCGCGTTTTTCTTTTTCCAATCCTCGTATTCCTGGCGGAGTTTGGGATCGGCCAGCGCTTGAGTGATGCTCTGATATAGCGCGGCGCAAGCTCTGTCATAATCACAGTCAGGAACGAGGGCGGGATCAATTCTCACGGTTTCCAGTCCTTCCATGGCTCACCGCTTCCTGTTCGCAATCATGGCAATGCCAAAGATCACGACGGTACAGGCGACAGCGCCGAGGACAAAGCCGAACCAGAACGGGTTGACATACATCTTTCACACCTCCCTCTAAGGTTCACTCCGTGAACATTGAGCCAAAAAAAACAGGCGCTACGGCGTTTTTCTTGATTTCAAGAACACGGATCATCTGCTCCATGTCGCCCTTGCTCGGCTGCTGGGTGCCGTTTGCAATGCGTGAAGCCTTGCCACGTGGCCAGCCAATATCAATAGCAAAATCAGAGATGGAGTGATATTTAGACAGAATAATTCCGCGAAGCGTCAGTTCCATTGGACGTCACCTCCTTGATGTTCACTCCGTGAACAATTCTCGTGGCTATATTAGCACACGATTTTTTCAATGTCAATCACAAAACGAACAAAATGGTTGATTTTTTGTTCACATTGTGTTTTAATATAATCAATGTATTCGAGGAGGGAAAAGGCATGTCTGATCATGTTTTCGATAAAGACCGTTTCCGTGAGGCAATGGGGGATATGTCGATTATCGACCTTTCCCTGAAACTTGGCTGCCCAAAGTCGAGCATATCCATGTATCTTTCCGGGCAGCGCGAACCATCGAAGATGGCCATCCAGCTTATTGCGCTTAACCTCGGCGTAAATCCCGCCTGGCTTTGTGGCCTTGATGTTCCAAAATACAGCAATGCAAAGATCATTTCGGCAGAAGAAAAGCCCACCACCGAAAGCGGTGACGGGCTTGATAGAGAACTTATTAAGCGGCTCATGTCTTTGACGCCTGAGGAGATAATGAAGGTTGACGCTTTTGTTCAAGGTCTTTTAGCATCTCGTTGAGCAGAATCTTTTCCTCTGTGGTAAGCATGGCTACAATGGCCCTGGCCTCTTCCTCGGTCATGGTTAGAACTCCTTTCAATGATTCTGCCGTCGACGGTGACCCTAATATACCACAATAATTACAAAAATGTAACAATCGGGAGAATATCACTTTCGCCGGGATTCGACACGGCGGGGAGGGAATACAATGAAAAAAGCTGCTGTTGTGCTGTTTGTTGCCCTGATCTTGGTATTTTTAGTTGGCTGTTCCGATTCTTCGCCAGCGGGTCAAGAGCCGGAAGAAACACCGGCCACGGGTGAGGGCATAGTAGCCGAAGCAACCGAGCCGCCCGTGGAAGAAGCTCTCACAGAGATAGCCGAATTTGATGATATGTCCCTGGAGCTGCGCGACTGCTCAATCACAGAAGGGGATGACGGCCGCGAATACCTCGTGATTGAGGCCGTATATAAAAACGATCAGGCAGATCCTTACTATGCCCTGTGCAGTTTTGTTGTAAAGGCGTTCCAGGAAGATGTGGAATTGGAAGACTGCTCCGATATCAACGGTGCCGATGCCGACCTGATAAAAGAGGTCAGGAACGGGGAGGAAATCACCGTCACCTATCGCTTCGCGCTGAATGGGCGCTCTGACGTTGAGGTGCTGATTTGCGAGCCGACAGCGAACGAGGCTACCCTTGCCCGCAAATCGTATTCGTTGGAGGGGTAAGATGGCAAAGGACAAAAAGCCGTTAGATCAGGAGATCGGCGTGATCTATGCCCGGTATTCCTCCTCCGGCCAGCGAGAGGAAAGCATAGAGGGGCAGCTTCGGGATTGCCATGCCTACGCCGAAAAGTTTGGAATCCGTATCGTAGAGGAATACTGCGACCGGGCCTTGACCGGCACTTCCGATAAGCGCCCGAAATTTCAGAAGATGATCCGCGACAGCGCGAAGGGACAGTTCTCCGTGGTTATAACTTGGAAGAATGACCGTTTCGCTCGCTCCCGGTATGACAGCGCCATCTATAAGGCGAAGCTCAAACAGAACGGCGTGAGGGTTCTGTACGCAAAGGAGTACATACCGGACGGCCCGGAAGGAATCATCCTGGAATCTGTCATGGAAGGCTTCGCCGAGTATTACTCGGCCAACCTGTCGCAGAATGTAAAGCGCGGGAACTATGACAGCGCCTTGAAAAGACAGACGCTGGGGCAACAGGTGTTTGGCCTGCGCAGAGGCCCGGATAAGCGGTTTGAGCATGACCCGGAGACCGCGCCCATCGTGAAGCGCATCTTCGAGGAATACGCGGCGGGGAAGTCGGCGAAAGAGATCTATACCGAGCTGAACAATGAAGGTTTCCATACCAGCAGGGGAAACCGATTCAACAAAAGCTCGATCCGGCGCATTCTCCAAAATGAGAAGTACATCGGCGTTTATGAGTATTGCGAAATCCGAGACGAAAACGGCATTCCACCGATTGTCGACCGTGCGCTGTTCGAGAAGGTGCAAAAGATGGTAGAGAAGAATCATGAATCCCCTGCAGCGAAAAAGGCGGACGGCGGCTTCTTGCTCACATCGAAGCTGTTCTGCGGGGAATGCGGTAAGCCCATGACGGGAGATTCCGGCACGAGCAAAACAGGAAAGGTGTATTCCTACTATACCTGTGTCGGCAGGCGGGCCAAGCTGTGCACCAAAGAGCGGGCACAGAAAGATTGGATCGAGGACGTCGTTGTCACCAAACTCGCCGAGATCGTGAACAGCGACGAGATGGTAAACGAGATCGCCGACCGCTTCATGGATTGGCAGGCCCGGCAGAATACAGACGATGTAGCTTCCGGCCTCGAGCAGCAGCTCCGCGAGGTGAACGACGCGATCAAGAACAACATGGATCTGATCGACAGCGGCTTTATCACGGACAGCGTCAAAAGCCATCTGGTGGAGTTGGAAGGGAAGCGGGCCGCCCTGGAGGTCGGTATTGCCAAAGAGAAGCTCGCCGGGAGCGCCCCGGCCCTTGAGCGGGAATCGGTAGTCTGGTTCCTGAAACGCTTCCGCAATGAAGATCCTTCGGATATCAGAACAAGGATCTGGCTGGTCGATACCTTCCTCAAAGCTGCATATCTCTATGATGATGGACGTCTTCTGCTCCACTTGAATTTCGCGGGCGATAAAAGTAAAATCTCGGTCAAACTCGCGGAAAAGACGGTTGCAGAGGGTGAGGCTCTGAGTTCGTGCTTCGCGCCGTCAGCCGTACCAAATGGCGCGAATACGAACACCGCGAAATACTTCCTCAATGAGGTATTCGTGGCGTCCGTGTTCGCTCAAAAGTGAAAAAGCCTGCGATTGTGTCCATGAGATACGATCGCAGGTCTTTTCCTTTATCCGCGCACCTCCTGGAAATGTCGTAATTTGCGGATTGACCTGAGGAAGCCCGTGCGGCATTGACAAACAATTGAGCCATGTTGTCACGCTATTATATAGAACGCGCTGGATATTTTACCGGAAATTGTGGAGAGAAATGCTTATTCGCTATAGATTTTTAGAAAAGTTCGTGTTATCATTCGGTAAGATGTATTTAACAGTTTTCGCTGGAATGAAGACTGCCGCGGTTCATCGCCGCGGCAAAATAAAACAGCCATGGTTAAACATATCTAATCATAATGCAGAAAAACCAGGCCTCTCAGGAAATTGAGAGTAATATATCCTTCTTATGCCGCATAAACGATAATCAGGCAAAACATTGTCGGAGAGAGAGGCTACATTACGTGTCGTCAACGTTACGACGGCTATTCTTCATAAGGAGGGATAGACATGAATCTTATCTTTCAAACCGCCTTGGGACTGTTGATTCCCTTTATCGGCACCGCTGCCGGCGCCGCATGCGTGTTTCTTCTCCGGGGGGAGATGAGCGAGAATCTCAAGAAAAGCATGCTGGGCTTTGCCTCCGGCGTTATGGTTGCGGCAAGCGTTTTTTCTCTGCTTCTCCCTGCGCTGGAAGAATCCGCTGGGATGGGGAAGCTCTCTTTTCTTCCCGCCTCGATCGGAACGGCGGCGGGATTTGCTTTCCTGCTTCTTCTGGACAGCTTGATCCCGCATCTGCATATGGACGCAAGCGAGCCGGAGGGTGCGCGCCGCAGCAGCAAATTGCTGAACCGCTCAGTAATGCTCTGTCTCGCCGTGACCCTGCATAACATTCCGGAGGGCATGGCGCCCGGTGTGGTGTTCTCCGGCGCGCTGCAGCAGGGGCAAGGCGTATCCATGGCTTCTGCCTATGCGCTTGCTGTCGGAATTGCGATTCAAAATTTCCCGGAAGGCGCGGTAATCTCCATGCCGCTCGCCGGGGAGGGGAGAAGTAAAAAGCGGGCTTTCCTGCTTGGCCTGCTCTCCGGCGCTGTGGAACCGATTGCGGCGGTCATCACGATCTTCCTGACCAGGCAGATCACAACGCTGCTCCCGTATCTCCTCTCTTTTGCAGCCGGCGCAATGCTCTATGTCGTCGTGGAAGAACTGATCCCGGAAGCGTCAGGCAGCAGCCATTCCAATCACGGTACAATAGGCTTTGCCGCTGGCTTTATCCTCATGATGATCCTTGATGTGGCCTTGGGCTGACGACAGCGAATGGTGCAGAATGTATACAGGATCACTGCTTTCTTACGCCTACGGCGTGCTTGCTATTGTGCTGACCGCAGGGGCATCCTCACTTCTTGAAAAAGCAAGGAGCATAATACAAAATATGATGGATGGGCATAAAAACAAAGATTCGTATTGATCTACCCGCTTCGGAAATCTTTCAAGCATTTTTGTTGAAGGATAATATGAATACAAATTTCCTATCATCCTGATATGAATAATGCCGTTGACAAAAGCAGTTAAATGTGTTAAACTAAGATCAAGATTAAATACGTCTAACAAGTGAGGCCTGAACGGAAGATAAGGAAAACAAATGGGATTCAACCGGAGGTGACTTATGAGCGTTGTGATCGTGGGCGGTAATGAATGTATGGAGCGGCGGTATAAGGAGCTCTGCGAGAGCTACCGCTGCAGCGCCAAGGTGTTCACCAAGCTGCGCGGCGGTCTGAAGAACAAGCTCGGAAATCCGGATCTGGTGATCCTGTTTACAAGCACGATGTCCCACAAGATGCTTCATGGAGCGATGAATGAAGTTGACGGTCAGGGAACGATTGTAGAGCATTGTAAAACAAGCTCGCTGTCCGCACTGCGTTCCGTCCTGGAAAAACACGTGACCACCTGATCGACTGTATTTGAATATGGATTTCAATTGAAAGAACCTGCTGCGGGCGCAGCAGGTTCTTTCGGTCAATGACTGTACTGCGGATGCAAGGATCAGTGCAGTGTTTATTTGCCGATCAGCTTTTTGAGGATCTTGATCTCACGCTTGGCCGCGTAGGGACCGATGGCTTTGAGCTTATCCTCCGCCTTTACCATCGTGGAGCACTCGGGACGCTCGCGGAAGAGATGAATGGCGTCAAATTCGCACTTGGTCGTGCAGAGACCGCAGCCGATGCACTGGTTCTCGTCCACTTCTGTCGCGCCGCAGCCGAGGCAGCGTGCGGTTTCCTTTTTGACCTGCGCCTCGGTGAAGGGGAGGCGATCATTCCGGAAGGTCATGGCCTTGTCAGGATTGCGCCCGGGGATCTGGCGCTGGGCATGATCATAGCCGAGGGGCATCATGGCGTTGTCCTTGTCAAGCTCGATGAACTCGCGCAGATTGCGGTTGAGCGTGAGCTGCTGGCCGGGCTGCACAAAGCGGTGCAGGGAAATGGCGCCCTCGCGGCCGGCGGCGATCGCATCGATGGCAAACTTCGGACCGGTCAGGCAGTCACCGCCGACGAAGATATCGAGCTGATCGCTCTGATAGGTGACCTTGTCGGCTTTGGCCAGACCGCGCTTATCGAAGCGGAGATTGCCGAGGTCGAGCTTGCCCCAGTCGACCCTCTGGCCTATAGCGCCGATGACGGATGTGACCTCGATGGTCTCGAACTTGCCGGTTCCGACGGGCTTGCGGCGTCCCTTTTCGTCGGGCTCGCCGAGCTCCATGATCTCGACCTTGAGCTCCTTGACCTTGCCTTTTTCGTCGCCGATGAGTTCGACAGGATTGTTGAGGAATCGGAACTGCACGCCCTCTTCCATGGCCTCGGCCACTTCTTCGGGATCCGCGGGAAGCTCGGCTTGGGAGCGGCGGTAGATGATATAGGTGTCCTTCGCGCCGAGGCGGATGGCGGTACGACAGACATCCATTGCGACATTGCCGCCGCCGATCACAGCGCACTTCTTTCCGATCCTGGGCTTCTTGCCGGAATTGACCTGGCGAAGGAAGTCCACACCTCCGTACACGCCCTTGAGCTCCGCACCGGGAATACCGATTGGAGCAGATTTCTGCGCGCCTATGGCGACATAGAAGCCTTTATATCCCTGCTCGCGCAGCTGCTGGATCGTGATATCCTTCCCAATCTCCACGCCGCACTCGAAATGAACCCCCATCTGGCGCAGCACATCGATCTCGGCGTTGATGACCTCGCGCTCGAGCCGGAAAGAGGGGATGCCCATCGTAAGCATGCCGCCGGGGATGGGATTGCGGTCAAACACGGTAACATTTTCGTAGCCCATGTTGGCGAGGTAATACGCGCAGCTGAGACCCGCGGGGCCAGCGCCGATGACGGCGATTTTTTCGGGGAAGCGGAAATTGGGATCGGAATTGAAGTTCATGACAGGCGGGATATAGCGGTTCTCCGCCTGCAGTTCTTTTTCCGCAACGAACTTCTTGACTTCGTCGATGGCAACGGCGCGGTCGATCATGCCTCGGGTACAGGCCTCTTCGCAGCGGCGGTTGCAGATGCTGCCGCAGACCGCGGGGAAGGGGTTGTCCTGCTTGATGAGCTTGAGCGCGTCGAGATATCTGCCCTGTGCTGCGAGCTTGAGGTAGCCTTGTACTGCGATGTGCGCGGGACATGCGGTTTTGCACGGGGAAGTGCCTGTGTCATAGCAGTTGACCTGGTTGAGCGTGCGGTAGTCGGGGGAGAAGTGCTCGGGACCCCAGGGCGTGTCATCCGGCAGCTCGTGTTTGGGATAGCGGACGGGACCCTGCTTTGTACAGAGCTTCTGGCCGAGACGCGCAGCGCCGGCGGGACAGACTTCCACGCACTTGCCGCAGGCGACGCACTTCTGCTTGTCCACACGCGCTACATAAGCGGAGCGGGACATATTCGGGGTATTGAAGTACTGTGAGGTGCGCAGCGCATAGCAGACACCCGGCGCACAGTTGCAGATGGCGAAGATCTTGTCCTCACCGTCAATATTGGTGATCTGATGAACGTATCCGAGATCCTCAGCGCGCTGCAGGATCTGCATGGCCTCCTCGTAGCTGATGGCGCGGCCGATGCCGACCTCATTGGTGAAATCCGCAAATTCGCCTACGCCGATGCACCAGTCAGCCTGGATGTCGCCGGAACCCTGGCCGCGGGTCGATTCGCTGCGGCGGCAGGAACAAACGGCGACGCCGATGTGTCCTTCGTATTTTTTCAACCAGTAGGAAATGTGTTCAATGTCGATGGACTTGGACTTGGCGGGAATTGCCTTTTCGACCGGGATCGTGTGCATGCCGATGCCGGCGCCGCCGGGAGGCACCATATGCGTGACGTGCTCGAGCGGAAGATAGGTCATGCGCTCGAAGAAGTCCGTAACCTCCGGGTGATCGGTGGAAACCTGGCGGTTCATGTTGAACAACTCCGCTGATCCCGGGACGAAGAGCGGCAGCACATAGCGCTTGGTTTCGCGGGAGTGTTCCTTCATGAGCTTGTCGCCCCAATTGTACTCCAGCAGGCCGGTCTCGGCCATTTTCTGCAGCTTTTCATACAGGGGATCCTCGGGAATGCCGGTGAGAGCGGAGAGCTCTTTGAGCGAATAGGGAGTGCGCTGCTTCATCTTCAGGGCGATCTCCACCATTTCGTCGTCGAGCACGTTGACCATGCCCCAGAATTCAGGGTCTTTTTCCGTGATGCTTACGAGGCCCAGCTTCTGCGGGATACGGTCGGTCATTTTTTTGCCCAGTTTGAGCAGGTTTTCTTTGTTGCGTACCATGCTGTTCTCCTCTCTTGAATGATTGAAAAAGGAACAAACTTCTTTAAATAAAAAAACACGTGGAGCAGAAAGAAGATCGCTGCTACCTCAAATTATAAATTTATATATTAATGAAGTCAAGCAAAAGTCCCGGGAAGCGCGAAATACCGCCTCTTGTGCAGCGGTTTTGCGAAACGAGGTGAATAATCTTTTTCGGCGCGAGGTAGAGGAAACATGAATGCCATTAACGCGCAGGGAGCGATGTCTTCATCGCTCCCTGCGCGGACGGGGTAGATATTATTGTGTAAACCCTATGCAGCTATTTCGTTGAACTGCAGTCTCGGCTCCATGCTTTATGCGTAAATCCTATTTTGCCCACTGTCTGCCGGTGTTGTCCAGGTAGGTTTCGCCGGAAAGCAGAATCTCTGAAACAGGAACGACAGAATAGCCTCTGCGCTGCAGCTCGTCGAGGATGCCTGGCAGCGCCTCGGGTGTATGCTCAGCTGCATTATGGAACAGAATGATGCTCCCGTCCTTGACACTGCGCAGGACCCGGTCTGTGATTTCCTGCGCAGAGATTCCCTTCCAGTCCAGACTGTCCACATCCCATTGGATCGCGGTCATTCCGAGACTGTTTACGGCAGAGATCACATGGTCGTCATACTCTCCGTACGGACAGCGAAAAAGGCTCGGCTCAACTCCGGTCAGCGCGGCTACCTTTCCGTTGCAGGCGCGGATATCTGCTAAAATCTGATCTGTCGTAAGTGAAGCGAAGTGCGCGTGAGTCGAGCTGTGGTTCATCACCTCGCAGCCGCTCTGTGCAATGGCTTTCACAGAATCCGGGTATTTATCAGCCCAATCGCCGACTACGAAAAATGTCGCACGGACGCCATGTGCCGCGAGGATATCCAGCAGCTCTTCCGTGTCCTCGTTGCCCCAGCCGGCGTCAAAGGATATGGCTACGGTTTTGTCCGTTCGCTCCACGCTGTAGACCGGCAGGATGCGCTGTGATGCGGATGCGCCGACGATTGCGGGACTCGAGACTACGTAGAATATCAGCGCAATGGTCAGCAGCATCCCGGCTCCGTTTGCGAGTCGCCTGTGTTTGCGGATAAAGCTTCCAATATCGATCATGTGCTCTCCCTCCCTCGGAGAGAGTGTATGAAGCAGCAGGGGAGGGATATGCAAAAGCGGCCGGCTGAATCATTCAGCCGGCCGCTTTACAGCCAGGATTACGCTTCGTATTCAAGACGAAGACGGAAGACAGGCTTCTTCGTTTCGCCTATCAAAAAGTACTTTTCGCCATCTTTGCCCCAGCGCACAGTCATTTCATCGCCCAGACGCGCCTCGCTGACATATTCTGTCTGGATGAGCCTGAGGGCTTTCCCTTCACGCGAGGAGGGAATACAGTCCTCCGCGAGGTCAAAATAGCGCGTGTTATTCATATGGCCGTTGAGATCGACATAGCTGTACGGGACGCGGAAAAGCTTTTCCTCCGTACACGGAAGGCGAGCGGGGGCGCCGGGCATGGCGATCTCCTCGCCGGTCACGACGCCGTTGATCTCCACACCGTACTGCTCAGGGAAAATGAGCTTGCGGCTCTCGCTGCCTACCAGCGTCCACAGCATGCTCGCACGTAAAAGCAGCTCTCCGCGCTCTGTCTCGATTTGATAATAGCGCGGAAAGAAGACATGCATGGTTTTGCCGGGCCAGGATTTCAGGACGATCCGTTCGTCATATTCCGGCATCCGGGCGATCTCAGCCCGCTGCATGCCGATCATCCACAGCAAACCCCGGTCGAGAGTCATTTCGCGCCCCATGCCCAGTTCTTCCGTATGCCGGATGGATGCCTCCTGAAGCAGCTCAAAGAGGCGCGATGTGCGCAGTCGTCTGTTCAGATCTACGTCCTTGCTGCGCAGAAGGATTTCCTGCCGGTAGATACTCATGCTCTCGGCAGACGTTTCATGATCGCATCCGCGACGTCATCCACCGTCTGCATTTTCTTCCACTGACGCTCCGGGATACGGATATCGAACATAGCTTCCAGCTTGCAGATGATGAGCACAAAGCCCATGGAGTCAATGGCCGTCTCGTTATTGATGACCGTGTCTCCTCGGAGCTCCTGACCGACCATATCAGGGAAGCAGTCATAGATCACGCCCTGGATCTTTTCAATGATTTCAGCTTTCGTCATAGTAGACCTGCTTTCTGCTGGAGTTCCCAGCGTTTGATTTTTCCGGTGGCGGTGCGGGGGAGAGAATCGGGATACAGAACGATCTCGCGGATTTGCTGCCCGCGCGGGCGGGAGATCGTGACAGGCTTGATCGTATCAAAGACCGCAGCCTTATCATATTCACCTGAAAGGACAAGCACAGGGCGGCCGTCCTTCTCCGAAACGGCAAGCTCGGTCGTGCCGAGGGCTTTCATGAGCTCCGCTTCATATTCCGGGAGAAAGATCTTGGTCCCATCGGGGAGAACGAGCACGTCCTTTTTACGCCCGGTGATGTGCAGCTTGCCCTCCTCGTCGAAACGCCCGAGGTCACCCGTATACAGGATACCGTCCCGGAGCACCTCAGCGGTGCTCTCCGGGCGTTTGTAATATCCCTGCATGACACAGGTTGGCGCGGAAATAAGGATTTCACCGTCCTCCGCCAGCGTGATGGTATCGTCCGGGCAGATTTCCATAGCAGTCGGATCGCCGCACACGCTGATCGCCACACCGGAGCTGGTCTCGGTGAGCCCATAGCCGAAGCTCACGCGGATATCTGCCGCCGCGACTGCTGCGAGAAGAGCCTTCGGACAGTCACCTGCGCCAATAAGAATGAGCTTGAGTTCGGGATTGAAGGCTTTTTGCTGCAGCAAAAAGCCGAGCAGCAGCGGAACAAGCGAGACGGCAGTGGGCTGATAGAACTTGAAATCGTCCATATAATGCCGTGCGCCGCGGCCGAGCGCCACGCAGGCGCCGCAGCTCAGTCCCCATAGCATGCCGCAGACAAAGCCTAACACATGCCCCAGCGGCAGCAGACAGAGGAGAGTGTCCTCCGGACTGAGCGGGAGCTTGGACGAGCCGTTGAACGCGCTCTGGCAGAGGGAGTGATCCGTCAGTACGACGGCCTTGGCCTGCTCAGTCGTGCCGGAGGTGAAAAAGAGGATCTTGCCGGCGCCATCGGTCACGCCGCCGGTCAGAGCAGGGGAGAGCTCCTCTATAAGATCAACGTCGCCCCAGAGCATATCGGCGTCCGTGTAGACGATGAGCTTTTTCAGCAGCTCCTCCGGCGCGTTCTCGTCGAGCATCACGATCTGCATTCCGGCGAGGTTCGCAGCGAAGAGCTCGATCACGCAGTCAAGACTGCCGTCTGAGAGAAGCCCCAGACAGCTTTTTCCTGTAGATCGGAGTTCATCGGCGCGCGAGAGCACTGTTTCGTTCAGCTCGGAAAAGCTGACGCATTTTTCACCGTAGCGAAGCGCGGGAGCATCGGGTGTCCGAAGAGCCCAGGTCGATAGCAAATCCGAAAAATGGGAGAATCGCACAACATCCATAGGCACGCCTCCTTTTCTTTTTTACTATACCATAGCAGAATATTAAAAGAAAGAGTTTTTTATTTTCCTTGTCGATATGAAGAAAAATGCGTGCAATTTTGAATCATCTGTTGTATAATAAACACACGCAAGCATACGCGAAACCTAATACTTACAGGGAGGTATATTCTGTATGGACAAAAACGCGCGTATATGCATAATCGGCGGCGGCCCTGCCGGTCTTTCCGCCGGTATGTATCTGGAGCAGAAGGGCTATACCAACTATACGATCCTGGAGCGCCTGGACCGTGTAGGCGGCAAGTGCTGGTCTCCGTATTATAACGGCCGCCGTTATGAGATGGGCGCCATCATGGGCGTGCCCTCTTACTACGCCGTGCATGATGTGGAAGAGTTCTGCGGCATCACCCATGATGGCCCGAAGCTCAACCGCAACTACAAGGACGGCAACGGCAACGTGATCGAACCCTTTGCCCGTACCCTCGGCAACATCATCCGCAACCCCTGGCTGCTGAAGATGAAGAAGCAGCTCACCAAGTTCGGCGAGCTCCTCGAGACCAAGTACAAAGGCTACGACCTGAACGGCCACCGCGGCGTCGCCGAGGGTCGTTATGACGGTTACGCCGTCACCCCGGGCCGCGAGAAGGTCTCCGGCGAGAACCCGAACCTCAAGGATCTTGCCCTCCCGTTCAAGCAGTTCTGCGAGATGAACGGCGTTCCTCTCGTGCAGAAGATCTGGATCGGACCCTTTACTTCCTTTGGCTACGGCTATTTCGATGAGATCCCCGCTGCCTACGTTCTGAAGTATCTGGACTTTCAGACCTGCATGAACTTCGTCAAGGTCAACCTCTGGACCTGGAAGGACGGCACGCAGTACATCTGGGAGCAGCTCAACGCCCACCTCAAGAATCCCGCCCGTCTCAACAGCACGATCGAGAAGGTCGAGCGCCATGACGGCAAGGTCTTTGTCACCGTCAACGGCGAAGTTGAGGAGTATGACAAGATCATCGTTACCGCGCCTCTCTACATCCCGAACAAGCGTGCCGACGGTCAGAAGGGTATGGTCGATTACTTCGACGCCCGCGAGGACGAGGTCAAGCTCTTCTCCAAGATCGACTACGAGCGCTACGATGTGCAGGCCTTCCTGACCGAGCCCAAGGATCACCCCGAGATCTCCTACTATGTCTTTGACAACATGGTTCCCGAGAAGCTCGGCCATCTGATGGTCTACTACCGCCGCTGGAAGGACGAGATCGACCAGGTTCTTACGACTTACGCGCTGCGCAAGCACAAGAACTCTGAGGAGATCCCCTATGACACCTGCAAGAAGATGGTTCTGGACGATCTCAAGACCATGCACAACCCCGCCAAGGAAGTCATCAACGAGTGGTCCGTGTACTACTTCCCCCATGTCTTTACCGAAGACTATGCCGACGGCTGGTACGACAAGGTCGAGGCCATGCAGGGCAAGTACGACACCTTCTATGCCGGCGAGATCATGGCTTTCGGCGACATGGACGAGACTGCCGAGTACTCCCGCGAGCTGGTCGAACGCTTCTTCTGATATTACAGGATCGTGGGGTCGGCATTTGCCGGCCCCACTTTTGAAAGGAACTGTCTATGAAGTTTTATAAAGACCATTATGACGTTGTCATTATCGGCGGCGCATTGGCAGGCATGTCCGCCTGTCTGCAGCTGCAGGCCTGGGGCATCAAGGATATCCTGATCCTGGAAAAGCACAACATGCCCGGCGGCCTGGCCACCGATTTTGTCCGCAACGGCTTTGAGATCGAAGCTACGCTCCATGAGATGATGTCCATCGGTCAGCCCGGCAAGCGCCTGAAGGTCGGCAAGTTTTTTGACGATATGGGCGTGAATATCGATTGGCTGCCCGTTCCCGAGTGCTACCGCGTGGCGCTGCCCAACTCCGGCATCGACAAAGTGCTGCACCCGGACTATGACGACAGCTACACCACTGTCGCCCGCGAGATCGACGAGGTCTGCCCCGGCACCTATGACAAGGTTCACGAGCTGATGCTCCTCTGCCGCCGCGTATACGACAGCATGAACATCCTCTCCGTTACGCCCATGAGCAAGGTGCAGATGCTCCTCAAGCATCCCGACTTTGTCAAGACCGTCGGCTACACGGCCACCGAGGTCATCAACACCTTCAATCTGCCCAAGAAGGCTGTCGAAATGCTGACGCCGTACTGGATCTACGTCGGCAATCGGATGGACGATCTGCCCTTCACCATTTACGCCTTCCTGATGGCGGACTATTTTACCGGCTCCTATGTCTGCCGCGGCTTCAGCCACGAGATGAGCATGAAGCTGCAGGCCAAGTGCGAGGAGAACGGCGCGCAGTACGAGTTCAATCAGGAAGTGGAGAAGATCCTTGTCAAGGACGGCAAGGTTTACGGCGTGCGCACTCGCCGCGGCGATGAGATCCACTGCGATTACGTCATTTCCGGCCCGTACCCCAACAAGGTATACACCCAGATGATCGAGCCGCTGAGCGAGGTTCCCGAGGGCGCGATCCGCATGATCAACAACCGCAAGCTCTCTGTCGTCCCCGTGTCTGTCATCATGCTCATCGAGGGCACGCCGGAGGAAAACGGCATCACCGATTATTCCACCTTCTCCGGCACGACCATGGACACAAACGAGATCTGGAAAAACTACTCCAACATCACCGAGCCCTATAACTATATCACCACCATCTGCCTCAACTACGCCAATCCCACGCTGCCCGAGGGTTACACACAGCTGTCCATCACGGCCCTCGTCCCCTCCAAGCCCTTTGAGAGCGTCAAGGAAGAAGAGTATCACGATCTCAAGCGCCGCCTCGCCAACGAGATGATCGAGGAGTGCATCAAGATCACGAAGGTCGACTTCCGTCCTCGCATCACCGAGTTCGAGGTCACAACGCCGATGACGGTCTCTCACTATGTGGGCGCCTGGAAGGGCAATATCTACGGCTACCTGCACTCCATGAAGGATCACGCGGTGGCCCGCCTGCAGATGAAGGAGAAGGATCACTTCATCGAGGGTCTGGAATTCGCCGGCGCTCACGGCATGAGCGGTGACGGTATGGGTCCGCAGATCACCAACGGCCGCGCCGCTGCCAAGGGCGTGAAGGAAGACATGGAAAAGAAAGGGAGGCTGTGAGATATGAGCATTAAAGTCCAGGGCTTTCTGAAAGACGTGGGCGGTGCCTCCCGCGTCACCAAGATGAGGGAAGAGAACTTCGCCAAGGGTTCTCCGATCCCCGATCCCCACGACCCTATCCGCGAGCTGGCCGACAAGCTGCACCCGGAGCACATGACCTTCAAGGTCGTAGATATCCGCGAGGCCAGCCCCAGCAGCCGCGTGTTCCGCTTTGAATCCGCCGACGGACACATCCCCGTGTTCCAGAGCGGCCAGTACGTGAACTTCCGCCTGCAGATCGGCGAAAGCCTTCTGTCCAGACCGTATACCATCTCCTCCGCGCCCTTTGAAGCGAGAGGGGAGCATCCCTTCTTTGAGATCACCGTGCGCCGCAATGTGCCTTACCTTGTTCCGGACTATCTGTTCGAGAACGTCAAGGTCGGCGACACTCTGGAGGGTGCGCTGCCCTTCGGCTTCTTCTACTGGGAGCCCATGCGCGACTCGAAGGAGATCGTGGCGCTGGCCGGCGGCTCCGGCATTACGCCGTTCCACTCCATGGCCAAGGAGATCGCCTACGGCAAAATGAAGGGCGTCAAGATCACCATTCTTTACGGCTCTGTGAAGGCGAACGATATTGTTCTCAAGAAGGAGCTCGACGAGCTGGAAGCCGCCTGCCCGGATGTCAAGGTCGTGCATGTCCTCTCCGACGAGCCCGACTGGCCCGGCGAGAAGGGCTTCATCACCCGGGAGATCATCGAGAAGTATTCCACGCCCGACTGCACATATATGTTCTGCGGGCCGCTGCCGATGTTCCGTTTCGTCAAGAAGGCTCTCGACGAGATGGGTGTTCCCGTACGCCGCTTCCGTCATGATGTTGTGAACAACCCGGCCGACGTCTCTACGCTCCCCGGCTATCCGAAGGGAACCGAGACCAAGACCTTCAAGATCACCGTCCTGCGCGGCATCCATGAGGATGTCATCGACGCCAAGGCCTCCGAGCCTGTGGCCGTCGCGCTCGAGCGCGCCGGGATCAAGATCGACACACACTGCCGCAACGGCGAGTGCGGATTCTGCCGCAGCCACCTGCTGTCCGGCGAGATCTTTGTCTCGCCCATCGGAGACGGGCGCCGCAGGATGGACAAGGAGATGGGCTGGTTCCACGCCTGTTCCTCCTGGCCGCTCACCGATCTGAAGATCAAGATCCCCATCATGTAAGCATTTCCCGTATAGCAAACCCGCCCGGTGACTTAGGTGTCCCGGGCGGGTTATTCTATCTCGTGACGGATTGCGCAAAAATACCCGGTACCATCTCGGTACCGGGTATTTCATGAAGTACGATGATCAGATCTTCATCGCGACGTCCCACGCGCGCCAGATGGCGGTACGCAGGTTGCCGACGGCGACGCAGTCGCCCACGCGGTGAATGTGCGCGCCCTTGCCGCCCACAGGAGTGGGAACAAAGCCAATGCCGTTGACGATGTTGTCATACTCGACCTCGGTGACCTTGCCGTCTTTGCCGCGGATGACGACGGTCTTGTCCTTGATCTCGGTGATGGTGGAGTTGAGATACACAGGAACCTTCTTGTAGGCCATCATGTCACGCAGGAAGGATGCGTTGGCAAGGCAGACGTTCTGAGCGGGAACAAGGTCGGACGCATACTCGACGATCGTGGGGTGCTTGCCCTCGAGGATCATCTGGTAGGCAGCCTCGCAGGAGGACTGACCGCCGCCGAAGAAGACGACCTTGTCCCCCACGGGGACGCGCTCACGCAGCAGCTGCGTGAAGGTCAGGCACTTCTCAAAGCCCTTGACGGCGGGCATCGTTCTGGGAACGGCGCCGGTTGCAACAACGATTTCGTCGAAGCCGCGGAGGGTGCCCAGATCGTTGACGGTGGTGTTGAAGCGAATGTCGATATTCTGCGCCTTCAGCTCGCGCTCATACCAACGGATGAGTTCCTTGTCGTTCTCCTTGAAGTCCATGGAGGAGGCCGTGATGAACAGACCGCCGATGCGGTCGGTCTTCTCGAAGACGACCGGGTTGTGCCCGCGCTTCTTCAGGACCAGAGCGGTCTCGCAGCCGCCGATGCCGGCGCCGATGATGGCGACCTTCTTCGGATTCTTGGTGGGAACGATCTTGTAGCGGTTATGCTGCATCGTGGGCGGGTGCAGAGCGCAGCGGCCAAGGTGCAGAGAGTCGGGCAGAGCCTGGATGTTGGCGGTGCCTTTGTACTTGGCGAAGTTGAAGCAGCCATTGTGGCAGCGAATGCAGGGCTTGATCTCCTCGTGGCGGCCCTGGCGGATCTTGGTGATCCAGTCGGGATCGCAGAGGTTCTGACGGGCGATAGCGATGGCGTCCAGACGGCCGGCGGCGATCTCCTCAGCGGCCTTGACCGGATCCATACGGCCGGCGCAGGCGACAGGGATCTTGACAAACTGGCGGACGTGCTCGACGTCTTCCAGGTTGCAGTTATCCGGCATGTACTGAGGCGGGTGAGCCCAGTACCAGGCGTCGTAGGTGCCGTTGTCAGCGTTGAGCATGTCGTAACCGGCAGCCTCGAGGTAACGGACAGCGCGCTCGGATTCGGGCATATCGCGGCCGAACTCCACGAATTCCTCGCCGGGCATGGCGCCGTGGAACCAGGACTTGGTCTTGGATACGACAGAGTAACGCAGGGAGACGGGGAAGTCCGCGCCGGCCTGACGCTTGATGCTCTGCACGATCTCGACGGGGAAGCGGTAGCGGTTCTCGAAGGAGCCGCCGTACTGGTCGGTGCGGTTGTTCCAGTTAGCGATGGTGAACTGGTCGAGCAGGTAGCCTTCATGAACGGCGTGGATCTCAACACCGTCAACGCCGGCGTCACGCAGCTTCTTGGCCGTCTTGCCGAACGCGTCGACCATCTCGTGGATCTCTTCCACGGTCAGAGGACGGGAGAGCATATCCTCCTGCCAACGGTTCGGGGTGGCGGATGCGGAAGCGCAGCTGAAGCTCACGTCCACAAAGGGGCTGGCGAGCTTGCCGAGAAGAGGATTCTTGTTGAGCATGACCATCCAGGAGGTAACAGCCATAGAACGGCCGAAGCCGGCAGCCAGCTGGATGAAGAGCTTCGCGCCGGTCTTGTGGAATTCGGGCATCCACTCGGCGAGCTCCTTGAACATGCGCTCGTTCTGCCACAGCCAGCGGCAGCCCATGGTGTCACGCACACACTGCATGCCGGGGAGAATGAGGCCAACGCCGTCCTGCGCACGCTGGAGCAGGAAGTTCGCGGCTTCTTTATCGAAGTGGCAGGGCTCGAGCCAGCCGAACAGGGAAGTGCCGCCCATGGAACACTGAACGATACGGTTCTTGATCTCTACGTTGCCGACCTTAAACGGGGTAAATAGAGGTTTATATTTTTCGTCCATCTTTTTTCCTTCTTTCATTAATTATTTGCCGGTCTTACTTGAAGAAGCTCTTGATGTAGTTGTAGGGCCAGACGATGAGATCACCGATCAGACGGATCTTGTCTCTGATATTGAAGTACAGATCGTCGTCAAACAGAAATGGGAATTTCTTTTCGATGAATGCCCTGACTTTTTTCAACATACTTTTTTCCCTCCCGTTCAGATTGTGAGTTGCAGCCCGGTCAAAGCGGCCGGAACCGCACTGACTATATGAATGCTGAATTATTATACCCGAAAAACAGCCCTTTCGTCAACTATACAGATTATTGAATTTGTACAATTGCAAAAAATAGTGCACAGAAACCGCAAAGAGATTCTGTGCATTATTCACAAGAAAACAGGGAGAGCCGTTTTGTCTCTCCCTGTTTAACTTCAGTCAAAATCAGCGGCGGAAGCTGTCCTTCAGCGCGACTGCGCGATTGAAAACGAGGTGATCCCGACGCGCATCCTTATTGTCCAGGCAGAAGTATCCCTGACGCATGAACTGATAGCTCTGGGAAGTTTTGCCCGCTTCCGGCAGAGGAGCGTCGGCGAGGCTTGCCTCCACCTTGCAGCCGGTCAGCGTGATCAGGCTGTCGGGATTCACAAAGTCAAGGAAGTCTTTTTCCGGTCCGTCCGGATCGGGATCGGTAAAGAGATAGTCGTAGAGGCGAACCTCCGCGTCTGCGCAGGTATTCGCATCGACCCAGTGGATCGTGGCGCCCTTGACCTTGCGGCCGTCCGCAGGGTCGCCGCCGCGGCTGTTCGGATCGTACTCGCAGAAGATCTCGGAAATATTGCCTGCAAGATCCCGCGTGCAGCCGGTGCAGGTGACGAGATACGCACCCTTGAGGCGAACCTCATAGCCGGGGTGCATGCGCTTGAATTTCGGTGCGGGTACCTCCATGAAGTCGTCGGACTCGATCCAGAGATGGCGCGAGAAGCTGACCATCCGGGTGCCGTCCTCCGGCTTGAGGGGATTGTTCTCAACCTCGAGCAGCTCGCTCTGTCCCTCGGGATAGTTCGTGATCGTGAGCTTCACGGGGTGCAGCACAGCCATCACACGCGGGGCGTTGGCGTTGAGATCGTCACGCAGGCAGCTCTCGAGCAGCGCCCAGTCCACCGTCGAATCGACCTTGCTGACGCCGATACGCTCGCAGAAGTCACGGATGGATTTGGCGGTATAGCCACGGCGGCGGAGACCGCAGAGCGTCGGCATACGCGGATCGTCCCAACCGGAGACACGACCCTCTTCCACGAGCTGACGCAGCTTGCGCTTGGACATGACCGTGTAATTGATGCCGAGGCGTGCAAATTCGATCTGCCTGGGCTTGATGCCGGGGATGGAGACATTGGACACGACCCAATCATACAAAGGACGGTGCGCCTCATACTCCAGCGAGCAGAGGGAATGTGTGATGCCCTCCAGCGCGTCCTGAATAGGATGGGCAAAGTCATACATCGGGAAGATGCACCATTTTGTTCCCTGGCGGTGATGCTCGATGTAGCGGATGCGGTAGAGGACGGGATCGCGCATATTGAAGTTCCCGCTCGCGAGGTCGATTTTAGCGCGCAGCGTATAGCGGCCTTCCTCGAACTCGCCGTTGCGCATACGCTGGAACAGGTCCAGGTTTTCCTCGATGGGGCGGTCACGCCAGGGGCTGACGGCGGGCTTCGTCGTGTCGCCGCGGTATTCGCGGAACTGCTCCGGCGTCAGCTCGCAGACATAGGCAAGGCCCTTCTTGATCAGCTCAAGAGCGTACTCGTAGGTCTGCTCAAAATAATCCGAACCGTAGAAGAGACGATCTCCCCAGTCAAAGCCCAGCCAGTGGATATCCTCCTGGATGGCGTTTACGTACTCGGTATCCTCTTTGGCGGGATTGGTGTCGTCAAAGCGCAGGTTGCAGATGCCGCCGAAATGCTCGGCCGTGCTGAAATCAATGGTTAGTGCCTTGCAGTGTCCGATATGCAGATAGCCGTTGGGCTCAGGCGGGAAGCGGGTGTGGACCTGCATGCCGTAGCAGCGCTGTCCCTCCGAAAGATCCTCCTGAACAAAGGCTTCGATAAAGTTTCTGGTTTCTTCCATGTGCCTCTCTCCTCAAAGAAATTCTCATGTATTATAAACGATCTCGCATCGGATTACAACAAGGATTTACATGGAATTCGGCAAAAACAGACTGATCTTTTCGCTCCGCATGGCCTGTGAGGGGCAGAAGATCATCCTGCCAGCAGGCGGGACAGAAGCAGCAATCTATGCTTAAAGAGCAGGGATCGCTGCCGGTGGATTGACTTTTTTCGGTAAAATGATATACTAATCCAGACTTTTACGTTCCGGCAGGCGGCTTAAGTACGTCTTATTTCCGCCGGGGCGATATGTTTGGATACGAAGTGAGAATACGACATGATAGACGCCATTTTTCATTTCCCGACGGACGGTACGCCGAAGGACTGCGTGCAGATCAAAAGCGGACACATCAACCACACCTATCTCATTACGACCGATACAGGCGTACGCTACATTCTGCAGTGGATCAACCAGTTCGTATTCCCACACGTCGATAAATTGATGCATAATATGTCCGCCATCAGCGAGTATCTGCGTGCACAAGGCGAAGGCTCATCCGCTATGATCCGCTATATTGATACGCTTGACGGACAGAGCTATTACAACGACGGCCAGGGCGGCGCGTGGCGGATCTATCGCTTTGTTGACAACAGCATCTGTCTTCAGCACCCGGAGACGACGGAGGACTTCTGCGAGTGCGGGCGCGCATTCGGAGCGTTTCAGTACGCGCTGCGGGATTTCCCGGTCGGACAATTAGAAGAGACCATCGTGGATTTCCACAACACGGTCGATCGGTATCGCCAGCTTCGAGAGGCAGTGCGGGAAAACCGCGCATCCAGATTAGACGAGGTCGGAGAAGAAATCGCCTTTCTTCTTGAACGCGAGGAGCGCGCCTGTCAGCTGCATCGAATGCGTGAGGCCGGGCTTCTTCCCCTCCGCGCCACACATAACGACACCAAGATCAACAACGTTCTTTTCCACGACGTGACACGCAAAGCGATATGCGTCATTGACCTGGACACTGTGATGCCCGGCCTTTCTGCCTTTGATTTCGGCGACGCGATCCGTTTCGGCGCCTCCACCGCGGCAGAGGACGAGCCGGATCTGCGCAAAGTCAGGCTGGATCTTGAGCTGTACCGCGCGTTTGCACACGGCTTTTGCGAGCAGTGCCCGAGTCTTACGGAAGAGGAGCTGCGCGCGCTTCCGCTCGGCGCTTTTACGATGTGCCTTGAATGCGGCATGCGTTTTCTGACCGATTATCTGAACGGCGACGTTTACTTCGCCGTCGACCGTCCGAAGCAGAATCTTGACCGCGCGCGCACACAGTTTAAACTCGTACAGGAAATCGAGCGCTGCTGGGACAGTTTGACCTCCATCATCCGGGAAGAGACCGGAGTTTAACAGCGGTACTGCAAGGGAAAAGCGAATAACGATCGGTATCAACAAAAAGGATCCGGACAACTGTCCGGATCCTTTTTGTTGATCTGTTCTTATTTGAATTCAGGCACAAAGGTGCCGCTGACGTGCATGACCTTCAGGCGGGCGTTGATCTGCTTGGGGTTCTTGTTGAAAACCGTCGTGCGCAGTTCATCATCGGGGATAAAGCGATAGTACGCGTCGCAGAAGATATCAAACACTTCTTTGTTGCTAGGGTTCAGACGCGGGATGAGCATCACAATGGCGATCACCGCCCCGATCAGCGCGAAGACGATCATATAGGTCTTCCCGAATCTGATCAGAAGAAAGAGCAGCAGCGCGCTGAGGATCGTGCAAACGACAGTCGAGACCGTTGTGTATCGGTTCGCACCGATCGCAATCAGCTCCTCGCGGAGCTTACGCATGCGATTCGTGAGCGGATAGGCGACGAAGAAATTGAACAGAAGCTGGCGGACGGGGAAATACGCCCAGAGCCAGCCAAGCAGAAAGAAGCCTGCACCGACCATGATCTGAGTGGGCGTGAGCACGGCAATAGTGAGAATTTTCATGGTAAGCCTTCCTTTCGAGAAATGCTGGAACAGATATTACCACAATTCTTCTGTTTTTTCAAGAATAAAAGCAGACAGCCGGAATAAAGTGAAAGTGAGCCGCCGAAGAGGGGAGGAGAGATATGAGGGATTTTACGGAACACGCGCTTTCTCTGCTGCCGTGGCGATTGAGAGCGGAAAACAGCGGGGCGATTTCTTCTCGTGCGGAGGAATTGCGGCTGCGCATCGGGCGAAGACCGACAGCGCTGATTGACGGAGAAGAGCGCGCAATTAGTTCGGCGTCGGTCACCGCGGAGGATCTGCATCTGCTTCTGGAAAAAGCGACCGGGGCCTCCTTGCATACGGTCTCCTTTGCATTAAGGGAAGGCTATCTCAGCTATCGCGGTCTGCGCATCGGCGTCTGCGGACAGGCTGTGATCCGCGAAGACGGCGCTGCTGCCCTTCAGAATGTGAGCTCAGTGGCGATACGTATTCCGCACGAGCTGCGCGGCATCTGCAGCGAGGCGATGCATGAATACGGGTTGAAGGGATTTCACAGTACTTTGCTGATTTCGCCGCCCGGATGGGGAAAGACGACCGCTCTGCGGGAGATTATTCGCCGTCTCTCGGAGGCTGGCAGGCGTGTCTGCGTTGCCGACGAGAGAAACGAGCTCTCAGCCTCTGTCGGCGGAGCTGCGCAGTTCGATCTTGGGCCATGCACAGACGTTCTGATCGGTATTCCGCGCAGCGAAGCTTCTCTGATCCTGCTGCGCGGGATGAATCCGGAAATCCTTGCCATGGACGAGATCACGAAGGAGGAAGACGCCGAGGCCCTGCTGCAATGCTGCGGCTGTGGCGTTGAACTGCTGGCGTCAGCACACGCAGAAGATCTCTCGTCGCTGTCCCGACGTCCGGTTTATCGAAAGCTTCTCGAGGAAAAGCTGTTTACATATTTGCTGCTGATCCGCAGAGCAGGGACGGAAAGGAGTTATACGCTGTGTCGAATTCCATATTGAAACTGCTGGGTGCGCTTATGCTGCTTGCCGCCGGAGTGTATGCCGGCACAGTCAATCTGAAAAGGGAGAAACGTGAACTCGAATCCATGAGGGATTTCTGCGCCGCACTGGAGATTCTGCGCGGAGAACTTGCGACTCGCTCATGCGGATTACCGGAGCTTATGGGCGCAGTGAGGCTTAAAAGCCACGGAGATGCCGAAACCTTCTTTGCCGCACTTTCGGCGTCCATGTATCTGCTCGGAGAAGAGGAATTCTCAACCATATGGACGCGCGCCGCAAAAGAATTGCCTTTACCGGTGGCGTTCCGCGTGATCTGGGATGGTATCGGTTTGTCTCTCGGACGCTTCGATCTCGGAATGCAGCTTTCTGCACTGGAGCACACAGCGGAAGAGCTGCGCAGTATCGCCGAAAAAGCAGAACGAAGCTACCCCGACCGCAGCCGCATATCATTCGCACTTCCTGCCGCCGCAGCCGCGCTGCTCGCAATCCTCTTGATCTGAAGAAGCAATGGATGTTGATTTGATTTTCAAAATAGCCGCGATCGGTATCCTCGTCGCTGTATTGAATATCCTGCTCCAGCGTTCCGGACGGGACGAGCAGGCGCTCATGACGACGATTACCGCGCTTGTGGTCGTGCTGATGATGGTCGTTCAAAAGATAAGCGAATTGTTTTCCATGATCAAGGCGCTATTCGATCTGTAGATGGAACTTATTATGAAAACTGCCTCTCTCGGAATCATCTCTTCCGTTTGCGCGATTTTGCTGCGCCAGAAGGTGCCGGAGCTGTCTTACCTGCTCTCGATTTGCGCTGCCGGAGGAATCCTGATCTCGCTTTTGCCTTTTCTGAAAGATCTGCGAGAGCTCGTGCAGCTTTCCCCGATACTTGCAGATAAGGATAAACTCTATCTGCAGCCTGTAGGCAAATGCCTGGGAATTGCTCTTGTCTCTCGCTTTGCTTCGGATCTATGCCGCGATGCCAATCAGATCGCTGCGGCCTCGGCAGTAGAGACTGCCGGGACGGTATGTGCCATGACTGCAGCGCTTCCGCTCCTTGGCGCGGTTATCAAGCTGTTGGAGGAACTGCTGTGAGACAAGTCTTGATGATCCTGATTATGCTTCCGGTGCTGTTTGCGCTCCCGCAGGAGGAACTGCAGACAGAGGCAGCCGCGATCGAACAGGAGCTGAGCACACAGGGACGGGAGATCGGCGGGACGCTGACGCTTGACGGGAGTTATGATGCGCAAGGAGCGCTTGAAAGACTCTGGGAACGAGCTCTCGAGAAGATAAAAGAACGAATATCAGCGGAAATATCGGGAGCCGGGCTCTTGGTCGTCCTTGCCGTTTGCTCGGCGTTGGGCGAAGCGCTTGCCGGCAGCGGGGCGGGGAAGGCGTGGATTCCGATAAGCGTCTCATGTGCCGCTGCACTGATGCTCATCGGCGAATCGAAAAGCCTTATCGTCCAGGCAGATGAGACGCTCAGCCGTCTGCAGAGCTATACGGACACGGCGCTTCCGCTCTTGTTTTCCGCCTGCGCTGCGAGCGGAGCGGTTTTATCCTCCGCCGGACGATACACCGCGGTCTGTCTTGCTTCAAGCGTCATGACGCATGTTCTGCGGCGCATCGTGCTCCCATTAATACACGCATTTCTTGCGCTGGCTGTGAGCGGGTGTATCTGGGAGAACTCGTTGCTCCGCAGTATACAAAACCTTATTAAATGGCTGGCAGCAACAGCAATGACAGCCGGTACAAGTGTTTTCTGTGCGTATATCGGCGTTTCCGGACTCATCAGCAGCAGCGCGGATGCAGTTGCGGTAAAGGCGGCAAAAACGACCGTCTCCACGCTCCTGCCCGTGATCGGCCGCATCCTTGCCGATTCTGCCTCTCTCGCCGTCTCCGCTGCGGAAATGATCCGCAGCAGTATCGGCGTATACAGCCTGATAGCTGTCTGCGCGATCTGCCTCACACCGGTTATCACGCTTGCGGGAAAGCTGATGATATATAAGATGGTCTCAGCGGCTGCAGTCTCATTCGGAGACGGACGTCTCGGCCGTCTGATCTCCGGTTTTGCTGACGCGGCCGGCATGCTGCTCGGTTTGGTCGGGAGCTTCGCTTTCATGCTGTTTTTTTCCATATTTGCCGGAATGCGGACGGTGAACGCCCTATGAGTACCGCGGTACTGCGGATCTGTATTCTGGCCTGCTTATTCGGCGCTTCACTCGCTGTGGTAAAAGACGGCGGCATTAAAAAAGTCCTTTCCGTCCTGTGCACGCTGATCCTGCTGCTTGAAATCGCTTCCGTTGCTCGACAGGCGGACTGGGACCTCGTCGGCAGGATCACTGCAAAAACGAGAGAACAGGAGGAGCAGCTCCTCCTGCAGGGGGAAGAACTGCGGCAAAGACTGGATCGGACGATCATAGAGCAGCAGTTGGCGACATACATTTCTAACAGAGCGGAGGAGCTTGACCTGCAGATCCTCTCCCTTCGTTTTCAAATGCGCTGGACTATGGATGGCATTTGGCTCCCGGAGGGCTTGGTCTGCGAGTATCGCGGAAATACAGAAGCCCTGAGCAGCCTGCAGCTGCAGATCGCCTCGGAGCTCGGGATCCCGCTCGCGCGTCAGAACTGGAGACAGGACGATGAATCTGGAGAGAATAAAGGAGTTGCTGAATAAATGGAAATTCCCGCTTTTGATCCTCGCGCTGGGCCTCGTGTTGTTGCTGATACCGGGCAGCCCGGAAGGCGTTCAGACGCCCGATTCCGATGCCTTGCAGCTGGAAAGGGCTTTGTCTGAGGCAAAGGGCGTGGGGGAGATAACAGTCATTGTATCCGAACACGGCGTCGTAATCGTATGCGACGGAGCCGACAATGCGGAAATCCGGCTGGATATTCTCCACGCGATCGGCAGCTATACGGGTTATCGCTCCGATCAGATCACCATTCTCAAACGCATATCATCATGATCTTCGCGGTGAGATATGTATAACGCATATGTAAGGAAGGAGAACAATTTGAAAAACAGGAAAAGAACGATCACGCTCGCTGCGGTACTGCTGTTTGTTGCTGCGGCAGTCGTGCTCAATTGGTCATATAACCGACGCTGGGGCAGGGCGGACGCGGAGCGGGTTAGCCTCGAAGATGAGGCGATGCTGCTGGCAAACAGTCAGTACGGTGAGCGCGTGGAGGCGAGCGCGGGCAGCTACTTCGCCGAGGCGAGGTTGACGAGGCAAACCTCACGGGATGAAGCTCTCTCGCTGCTTCAGACGGCAGCAACAGCGGAAACGGCCTCGCAGGAGACAATCGACAGCGCCATGAGTGCGATCTCGGCAATGGCGAGCTGTTCCATGAAGGAGGCGCAAATCGAAAATCTGCTGTTGGCCAAGAATTTCGCGGACTGTGTAGTATACATTGCAAGCGACTCCATCACCGTTGCGGTGCCGGCTCCGGAGGATGGCCTGAGCGAGGAGGCGGTTGCGCAGATAACCGATATCATCAGCAGCGAAACGGAATTTTCCGCTTCTCAACTGAATATCATTGAAGTCCGCGCCTAAACTTCTCAGCCCCGGTTTGGAACTGTCCAAACCGGGGTATTGCTATATCCTTAACTATCTTGTTGTATTCCTATACACAAAAATATTCATTAGCCCTTTTCTTTTTCGGAAGCCTGTGATATAATAACATGAATTTTTATGTGGAGGCTTCGTTATGGGCGAAAACTACATCAGCTGCTCTGTGGAAACCGGCAGTATCAATATATCGGAGGATGTAATCTCCACCATCGTGCGCAATACTGCATCCGAGGTGGAGGGCGTCGCCGCGCTGTCCAATACTGCCGGTGCTGAGATCGCGGAAATGATCGGTCTCAAAACCGTGAGCAAGGGCGTCAAGGTCCAGTTTGTCGATGAGACTATCGTGGTAGACATCATTCTTTCCATTGCCTATGGCCGCAACATTGTCAAGGTTGCAACTGCCGTGCAGGACAAGGTGCTCAGCGTCCTTCAGTCAACAACCGGCATCGATAAGCTGCAGGTCAACGTTCACGTGGCCGGCATCGCTTTTGAGAAATAAGCTGCTGGGAGGATACCGATGAAACGAAGCGCTGCGAGAGAACTCGCCATTCAGATTTGTTTTGCGGCATCTTCCGCCGGCGTGGAGCCGCTGGAGATGTTGGAGCGCTACTTTGATCCCGAGCACTTCGAGACGCTGGATACCGAGGAAGGCGTCTGCACGGAGCTTCCCGATGAGGAGCAGATGGCATATATCAGCCGCCTCCTGTCGCTGAGCGCCGAACACCGCATGGAGATCGACGGCTTGATTGAGACCTATGCAAAGGGCTGGAAGCTCAACCGCATTTCCCGCACCGCGCTCGCCATTCTCCGCTGCGCCGTATGCGAGATCGAGTTTATGGACGATATTCCAGACTCCGCTGCTATCAACGAAGCAGTGGAACTCGACAAGGGATACGACGATCCCGACACGGTCGCCTTTGTCAACGGTGTTCTCGGCGGCCTGATGCGCGGCGAAGGAAAGACACAGGCCTGAGATGGAGCGCGAAACACTTTCCGTTACCCAGCTCAACGAGCGCATCAAGAGTCTGTTAGACGGTGATCCGCTGCTCGGGGATGTATGCGTGAGGGGCGAGCTTTCCAACTATAAGATCTACCCCTCAGGGCACCATTATTTCACGCTTAAGGACAGCGAGAGCACGCTGCGCTGCGTGATGTTCCGCCCCAATGCCTCCCGGCTGCGCTTTCGGCCTGAGAGCGGCATGTGCGTCACGGCCTTCGGGCGTGTGACCGTCTATCCGCGCGACGGTGCATACCAGCTCTACTGCTCAGCGCTGATGCCGGAGGGGACGGGCGATCTGCAGGTCGCCTTCGAGCAGCTGAAAGCGAAGTTGTCTGCGGAAGGCCTTTTCGATGCGGACCACAAAAAACCTATCCCCGCCATTCCCAAACGGATCGCTATTATCACGTCCTCTGCCGGCGCCGCCGTGCATGACATGATCCGTATTCTTGGCCGCCGATGGCCGGCGGCCAAGATTCTGCTGCTCCCGGTTCGGGTGCAGGGCGCGGAAGCTCCTGCGGAAATAGCCGGAGCGATCCGTTATGCCAATGAATTTGACGTGGGCGATCTGATCATTACCGGGCGAGGCGGAGGTTCGATCGAGGACCTTTGGGCTTTCAATGACGAGCGCGTCGCGCGGGCGATCTATGCTTCGCGTATTCCTGTGATTTCTGCGGTCGGGCACGAGCCGGATGTTACGATCTCCGATTATGTCGCGGATCGTCGTGCGTCCACGCCCTCAAATGCAGCGGAGATTGCTGTTCCGGATCAAGATGAAATGCGTGAAGCCCTGACGTCCTATTCGATCCGATCCGCGCAGGCCATGCGCAAGCGCATCGCCCTGCTTCGACAGCAGTTGAACGAGATGGCAAGAAAGCGCGTCCTGACGGATCCGAGCGTCCTGCTCGACAATCGCCGTCTGGATCTTGAACGGATACAAGACCGCCTGCTATCCGCCGAAGAACGGCAGCTCAGCGGGAAAAAGCAGCGCTTTGTCTCTTCTGCCGCAGCGCTCGACGCGATGAGTCCGATCCGTGTTCTGACGCGCGGCTACGCGATCGCACAGGATGATAAGGGTTGTGTTCTGCGCACCGTCAGCGAGCTCGCGCCCGAGATGCCATTTGAGCTGATTTTGCATGATGGATACGCCGATTGCCGCGTAACGACTGTTCATGAGGGAGAAAAGCATGACGGAACAAAAGCTTGATTTTGAGCAGGCCATTTCCAGGCTGGAGGAGATCGTCCGCCACCTTGAGAAAGGCGATCTGCCGCTTAACGAGTCGCTTTCTCTTTTTGAAGAGGGGACGAGACTGCTTGCGTCCTGCAGCACGATGCTTGACGAGGCGGAGCAGCAGGTCGTGAAGCTCCGTAAGGGTGCAGACAGGCGGCCTGTGGAGCTGCCGCTGGAGGACGAATAGATGACTGCTGCAGCGTATAAAGAAGTAATAGATCGCGCATTGGAATCCTGTCTGAAGCTGGAGGGCCATCCTCTCTCCGGACTCGCGGAATCGATGCGCTACAGTCTTCTCGCCGGCGGCAAACGAATCCGCCCCATGCTGGTTCTGGAGTTTTGCCGTATTGCCGGGGGAGACATTGAGGCAGCGATGCCCGTCGCCTGCGGCATTGAGATGCTTCACACTTACAGTCTGATCCATGATGACCTGCCTTGTATGGATAATGACGATCTTCGGCGCGGCAAGCCCACAAACCATGTGATCTACGGTGAATGCACCGCCACCCTCGCGGGAGATGCGCTGCAGGCGGAGGCCTTCGGGACGATCTTGCGCAGCACGCTTTCGGCAGAGCGCCGTGCCCGCTGCGCAGAGCATCTTGCCAACGCAGTCGGCCTGGACGGAATGTGCGGCGGTCAGTATCTGGACATGCTCTGGGAGGGGAGTATTCTCTCCGAGGAGCAGCTGGATGAGATCAACAGCCGCAAGACCGGCGCGCTGCTCACCGCGGCCTGCCAGATGGGTGTTGCAGCTGCAGGCGGCACAGAGCAGCAGGAGGACTCCGCTGCGCAGTTCGGCGCGGCGCTCGGCGCAGCTTTTCAGATCCGGGACGACATGCTGGATGTTCTCAGTACCGAAGCGGAGTTTGGCAAGCCCATCGGTTCGGATCAGCAGGAAAAGAAAAACACGTATATGGCTCTGTACGGAGAGGAAAAATGCGAGCGCATGATCGCCCGCCTGACTCAGGCCGCAAAAGATGCGATCTGCGGCGTGTTTGAAGACACGGGCTTCCTCTGCTCTCTGGCAGATACCCTTGCCAGCAGAAGAAACTGACGTACAGGCAGAATGGGGTTTGGTTTGAGCTTATTAGACAGAATAAACTGTTCAGCTGACGTTAAAAAGCTGCAGGAGAGCGAATTGGAGCCTCTCTGCGCGGAATTGCGCGAGCTGATCATTCATACCGTTTCAAAGACCGGCGGGCATCTCGCGTCCAATTTGGGCACGATTGAGCTCACCGTTGCGCTGCATCGCGTTTACGATACCGCTTCGGATCGCGTCGTTTTTGACGTCGGGCATCAGAGCTACGCCCATAAGATCCTGACCGGGCGGCGCGATCGCTTCTCCACACTGCGCCAGTACGGCGGGGTTTCCGGCTTTCCGAAGCCAAAGGAGAGCTGTGACGACGCTTTTATCGCCGGTCACGCCTCCAATTCAATTGCGGTCGCGCTCGGTATGGCGAAGGCCAGGACGCTGCAGCATCAGAATTACGACGTTGCCGCGCTGATCGGCGACGGCGCTATGACAGGCGGGCTTTGTTATGAGGGCCTTTCCGCTGCTGCCTCGAGCGGGGAGCCGCTTGTCATCATCCTCAACGACAACAACATGTCGATAGACCCTAATGTCGGCGGTCTCGCCAGTATGCTGCAGGAAATGCGCGTCAAGCCGAGTTATTTGAGCTTCAAGCGCTGGTACCGCAGCACCTTCAGGAAACTCCCGCTTGTTTATGAGACCACACACGCCGCTAAAGAGGCGATCAAGAAAAAGCTGCTGCCGGAGAACATGTTCAACTCCATGGGCTTCGAGTATCTGGGGCCTGTGGACGGTCATGACGTGCATGCGCTTGAGTCCATTTTGCGATGGGCCAAAGAGCTGAGAAGACCTGTCATTGTCCATGTCCTGACGCAGAAGGGGAAGGGCTACCCCTTTGCCGAGGAACACCCGGAACTCTACCACGGCGTCGGCCCCTTCAATGAAGAGACCGGTGAACCGAACCCCGGGCCCGCTGCGTTCTCCGATCGCTTCGGACAGGAGCTCTGCGAGTTCGCGCGCAGCGATCCGCGTATTACCGCGATCACCGCGGCTATGGCCTCCGGGACGGGGCTCGACCGCTTCTGTCTGGCCTTTCCAGAGCGCTTCAGCGACGTCGGCATTGCCGAAGGGAGCGCGGTCGCGATGGCTGCCGGTATGGCGAAGCAGGGTCTCATTCCGGTTTTCGCCGTCTATTCAAGCTTCCTTCAGCGCGCATATGATATGCTGATCCATGACGTTTCGCTGCAGAAGCTTCATGTCGTATTCGGCGTTGACCGCGCAGGCCTCGTCGGCAGCGACGGTGAAACGCACCACGGGATTTTTGATTTGTCCTATCTTGGCACTGTTCCCTGGATGACTGTGCTTTGTCCGTCTTCTTTCGCCGAGCTGCACACTATGCTCGAGGATGCGCTGTTTCACATCGACGGCCCTGTCGCCGTTCGCTATCCGCGCGGGGGAGAGGGAGAATACAAGGGCTGCTCAAGCGGCCGGGAAGAGATCATCGGCGACGGGAAGGATTTGAGCATTCTCTGCTGCGGCGTCATGATCAACGAGGCGCTCGAAGCGCAGAAACGTCTGGCGGAGCGCGGCGTATCGGCTGAGATTATCAAGATCAACCGTATCGACGGCAGCAAATCCGAAGGGGCACTTGCTTCGCTGCGCAAAACAGGACGCCTTCTCGCAGCGGAAGAAGCATGCAGGGCCGGCTGTCTCGGGGAAAGGCTGTTGGCTCAGGCGGAAATTGACCGTATCTGTCTGAAAGCCGCCAGGATGCTGAACCTCGGAGAGGGCGTTGTCCAGAGCGGGACGAGGGCCGAACTGCTTCGTGATTACGGCATGGATGTGGAAGGCCTGGTCCGCGCGGGTCTGGAGCTCTGCGGTGTTGAGGCGACCACATGAAAAAGCAGCGTCTCGATCAGCTTGTATTTGAGCGGGGACTCACAGAGAGCCGTGAGCGCGCCAGAACATCAATTATGAGCGGTGTTGTCTATGTTAACGGACAGAAGGCGGACAAGCCCGGCATGGCGGTCGATCCCGCGGCGGAGATTGAGCTTCGCGGCGATGCGCTTCCATTTGTCAGCCGCGGCGGTTATAAGCTGGACAAGGCTTTGAAGGTCTTTCCGGTCGATCCTGTGGGAAAAATTTGTATCGACTGCGGAGCGTCTACGGGCGGCTTTACGGACGTCCTGCTGCAGCATGGCGCGGCGAAGGTGTATTCCGTAGACGTCGGTTACGGTCAGCTCGCCTGGAAACTGCGAAATGACCCGCGTGTCGTCAATCTGGAGCGCACGAATCTGCGATACGTGAACCGGGAACAGATCCCGGAGCCGCTGGATCTGGCAGTTATGGACGTTTCTTTTATTTCGATCCGGCTGGTTCTTCCGGCTGTGCAGAAGCTTCTCAAGCCGGACGCTGACTATATCTGCCTTATTAAGCCGCAGTTTGAGGCGGGCAGAGAGGAAGTCGGTAAAAAGGGCGTCGTTCGGGATCCTGCCGTGCATGAGCGCGTCGTGAACGGAATCCTGGAATTTGCACCTACGCTGGGCTTTACCGTGATGGGCCTGGATTATTCTCCCATCAAGGGCCCGGAAGGGAATATTGAGTACATCTGTCATCTGAAAAACGGAATATACGACGCTGCTGCGCCGGATGTTTCCGCTATCGTCGATGCGTCGCACAAGGCGCTGTGAGGTGTCGTTATGATCGCACTGTGTCCCAATCCCTATCGGGATCTCGAGCTGAATACGACGCGCAGAGCGAAGCAGCTCCTGGAGGAAGCCGGTTTTGATACCGTTGTCTGCCCTGTATTTGCCGAGGAAGATCCATCCGTCCTCCCGTCAGATCTGCAGACGGTCTCAATCGAGAGCGTAACCGACAAATGCTCGCTGGCCGTTGTGATCGGCGGCGACGGGACGATTCTTTCTGTCGCTCGCATGCTTCGTCAGAAGGCTGTCCCGCTGCTCGGTGTGAATCTCGGAACCAAGGGTTTTTTGGCTACTCTCGAAGAGGAAGAACTTCCCCTGATCGTCAATGCGGCAAGAGGGGAGTACCGTGTCAGCAGACGCATGATGCTTGAGGCGACGCTGGAGCGTGAAGGGGAGGCGATCTTTTCCGATCACGCGCTCAACGACGTCGTGATCCACGGTTACGGCGAATGCGTCTATCTCACGGCTACCTGTGACGGAGATGGGATCACCGCCTTCTCAGGGGACGGGATCATTCTCTCCACACCTACCGGCTCCACCGGGTATTCGATGTCTGCCGGAGGACCCATTGTTGAGCCTAGCGCAGAGGCGATCATCCTCAGCCCCATCTGCGCGCATATGCTCGGCGCGAGGAGCTTCGTGCTGTCCCCCGGACGTTCTGTTTCAGTCAAGCTCAAAATGGCACACGGGAGGCGTGCTTACCTCTCTGTGGACGGCAGCATCAACATAGACCTGGAAAACATGGATACGATAACTGTCCGGAAATCGAATCTGCAGATCCTGATGGCAGATCTCGGCCTGCGCAGTTTTTATCAAATCGCATACGAAAAACTAACTTGATAATTAATTGATTACGGGAGGAGACCATGAAGTCCGAACGACAGAACGCTATTCTGGAAATCATTTCCACAAGGGAGATCGAAACACAGCAGCAGCTTCTTCAGGCTCTTGCAGAGCGCGGGATCTGCAGCACCCAGGCGACGCTTTCGCGTGATATTAAGGACATGCACTTGGTCAAGGAACTCGGCGTCAGCGGTAATTACCGCTATGCTGCAGCGAAGCAGGAGAGCGACGATTTCGACCAACGTCTCCGCAAAATCTTCAAGGAGGGCGTCATTTCCTGTGACGTCGCGCAGAATCTTCTCATCATCAAGACGATTCCAGGGTTGGCACCGGCTGCCTGCAGCGCCATCGAAACCATGAAGGTCGAGGGCCTCGTGGGTACGCTCGCCGGGCACGACACAGGCTTCCTGGCGCTCAAGGATACAGCGGCTGCGGAGCATCTCTACAGTGAAATCAAAGAACTCTTCTGACCGGTAGGTGAGGGCATGCTCAGCGAACTGCATATTGAAAACATCGCCGTTATCGAACGGGCGGACGTTCGCTTTGCCGAAGGCCTCAATGTACTGACCGGCGAGACCGGCGCAGGCAAATCCATCGTGATCGACTCCATCGGGGCTGTGCTGGGCGAACGCGTAAGCCGCGACCTGGTGCGCCGCGGCGCGGAGAAGGGTTCTGTTACCGCGGTCTTTGAAGGGGTTGACTGTTCGGATTGGCTTCGCGCCAACGAGATCGACGAGGAAGACGAACTGATCCTCCAGCGCAGGATCGGCGCGGACGGGAAAAGCAGCTGCCGCGTATGCGGCGTTCCGGTCACAGCGGCGCAGATGAAAGAGCTTGCCGCCCTTCTGGTCGATATCCACGGTCAGAACGACGGCCGCCAGCTCATGGACGAACGGCAGCACCTGCGTTATCTGGATCGCTTCGGCTCTTTGGAGAGCTGGACGGATGCTTTTTCCTCTGAATATCGAAAGTATCGCGCTATCCGGCGCGATCTCGAGCAGATGCGCATGGATGATGCTGAAAAAGAACGCCTGAGCGAAAGCCTGCGCTATACTATTGCAGAGCTCGAGCGCGCAGAGCTCAAGGAGGGCGAGAAAGATGGTCTTGTCTCCCGCCGCGATCTTCTGCGCAATTTCGAGAAGCTGACGGACGCTCTTGAGCAGGCGCTTCTCTCCCTCGACGGAGACGAGGAAAACGCCCTTACGCTTGCACAGAACAGCGCCTATTACATCAGCCGTGCCGCAGCTATCGTCCCCGAGCTCGACAAAGCCTCCGAGGCAATCCAAAACGCGGTTTTTTCTCTGACCGATGCAGCCGAATTCCTGCGAGATTTCCAGCGCGGAATGGATTTTTCTCCGGAAGAGTATGACCGGCTTGAGGCGCGGATCGCGCTTCTCAATAAGCTTGAGCGCAAGTATAATCGCGACGAGGATGCTTTGATCGCTTATCTGGAGGACTGCCGAAACCGTCTCGAACAGATCGAGTTTGCGGACGAGCACGAGCAGGAACTGCGCAAGGCGCTCTCCGCGCAGGAGAAGCTCTGCCGCCAAGCAGCCGCCGATCTGAGTCTGCAGCGCAAGAATGCAGCAGAACAGCTCCAGAAACGCATCGTCTCCGAGCTTCGGCAGCTCAATATGCCCTCCGTTCGGTTTGCGGTGGAGTTCGTTCCTGTGACGAACGAGCAGGGCTTCGATGAACACGGAGCGGAGGATCTGCGCTTCATCATGTCGGCCAATACCGGTGAGCAGATGGGCCGTATCAGCAAGATCGCCTCCGGCGGCGAACTGAGCCGCATCATGCTTGCCATGAAGAACGTCTTTGCGGAGAAGGATCCAGTCGGCACGATGATCTTCGACGAGATTGACACGGGCGTATCTGGTATTGCGGCGCAGCGAGTAGGGGAGAAGCTCTATACGGTTTCCCGCGGCAAACAGGTGCTCTGCGTCACGCATCTGCCGCAGATCGCCGCAATGGCAGACAGCCACTACGTCATCAGCAAGGAAGAGCGTTCCGGCCGTACCTATACCGAAATCGGGCCGCTTGACCGGGAAGGACGGAAGCATGAGCTTGCGCGCCTGCACGGAGGCGACCACATTACGTTGACCACGCTGGCCAGCGCCGAGGAGCAGCTGGAAGCGGCGGAGCGCTTTAAAGAAAGCTAAGCTGAAAGCACACAGCCTGCAGGCCGTGTGCTTTCAGCTTGCTTCATTTCGTCCCGTTACCGCTGCTCCGAGCTGCCGGCAAGACGGGCTACGGTGCACAAATGATTTACCGGACTTGTGCTTGACAGAATGCCGTGGAATCAGTATAATACACGGGTAAAACGCGAGGAAGAACAGAAGTAGCGTGACGGATTCTGCACAGAGAGCCTTCGTTCGGTGCAAGAAGGAGAGAATCGGCGCGTGAAGTACCGTTCGGAGCGGCTCAGCTGAAGCCCCAATGGGCGTGCGTAGGCTGTGACGGGTGCGCCCGATACAGCGCGGAAGTCAATGACTTCATAAGGCTCTTTTCCGCGAGGGGAGAGCGACCAGAGGTGGTACCGCATTCTTTGCCCTCTGTCCGTTTGGACAGGGGATCTTTTTTTGAGGAGGATGAATTTTGAGCGTTCAGGAAGAATCCATTCGCCTGCACGACTGCGGCTTTAACTGCGCACAGAGCGTGCTCGCGGCGCTCGGCAGCTATACGGGATTGGATGAGAAGACTGCTCTTTCCGTCTCCGGCGGTTTTGGTGGCGGCGTCCGCTGCGGAGAGATTTGCGGCGCGGCATCCGGCGCGGTGATGGCTTTGGGGCTCGCATTTCCTTATGCTGACGGGGAAGACGCCGACGCAAAGACCAGGATCGCTAAGCTTACCGTGGCCTTGAACCGTGATTTTATCAAACAATTCGGCTGTATCCGCTGCCAGGATCTGAAGAGAAACGGCATCCCCTGCGATGAACTGATCGCCTGGGCAGCCCGACATGCCGAAGAAATCATCAAAGACAATCAATAATAAGGAGCATATAATGGGTATTTATGAAGAACTTGTCGCCCGCGGGCTGATCGCCCAGGTGACGGATGAGGAAGAGATCCGCAATATGGTCAATGCAGGCAAGGCCACCTTTTACATCGGCTTCGACTGCACTGCCGACAGCCTGACTGCCGGGCATTTCATGGCGCTGACGCTTATGAAGCGTCTGCAGCAGGCAGGCAACAAACCCATCGCGCTCATCGGCGGCGGCACGACCATGATCGGCGACCCGTCCGGCCGTACCGATATGCGCAAGATGCTGACCCGCGCTGACATCGATCACAACGCGGAGTGCTTCCGTCGTCAGATGGAGCGCTTTATCGACTTTGGGCCGGGGAAAGCGCTGATGGTGAATAACGCCGATTGGCTTCTGGATCTCAATTACGTTGAACTGCTGCGCGAGGTCGGCGCCTGCTTCTCGGTTAACAACATGCTGCGCGCAAAGTGCTATGAGCAGCGTATGGAGCGCGGCCTGAGCTTCTTCGAGTTCAACTACATGATCATGCAGAGCTACGACTTCTACTACCTCTTCCAGCATTACGACTGCAACATGCAGTTTGGCGGGGACGATCAGTGGAGCAACATGCTCGGAGGCACTGAGCTGATCCGCAAAAAGCTCGGCAAGGATGCGCATGCCATGACGATCACCCTGCTGACAGACTCGCACGGCATGAAGATGGGCAAGACCGCTGGCAACGCCGTCTGGCTCGATCCGAATAAGACCAGCCCCTACGAGTTCTACCAGTACTGGCGCAACGTCGATGACGCCGACGTTCTCAAATGCATCCGCATGCTTACCTTCCTGCCTCTCGAGCAGATCGACGAGATGGCCAAATGGGAAGGCAGCCAGCTCAACCGCGCTAAGGAGATCCTGGCCTTTGAACTTACATCGATGGTGCACGGAGAAGAAGAAGCCAGAAAAGCTGAGGCCTCCGCCAAGGCGCTGTTCGCCGGGGCAGGGGAGGGCGAGAACATACCCGCTACCGAGCTCGTCGCCTCCGATCTCGCGGATGGCAGAATCGATCTCATGACGCTGCTGGTTAAGACCGGACTTTGCACGACGAAGTCCGACGCCCGCAGAAACATCCAGCAGGGCGGCGTCACCGTGAACGACGAGAAGGTGACCGACATCGGCCGTTCGTTCTCCGAGGACGAGCTCCGCGAGGGACTTCTGATTCGCCGCGGCAAGAAGAATTACAACAAAGTCGGCTTTAAGGGCTGACGGCATCCAACACAAAACACCGGTTCCGAAGTCGGAACCGGTGTTATCTTTTGGCTTTTTTATCGTCCGGATATAATACAGGAAGCGATAGATACGCCGTAAAGGTCTCGCCGTTCAGTTCGCTGGAAAAACTGCCCTGCATCGAGCTCATGATCTTCTCGCAGGTTCTGAGACCGATTTTGGTGCTCTCCACGCGGTCCATGGCTTTTGCCACGGCGTTGCTCATGGCGATCCGCAAACTCCCCTCAGAAAGCTCTGCGCGCACGCTGATGGGCTTTGCCTTGTCGGCGTATTTCTTCGCGTTGGAAACGAGGTTGTCCAGCACGCGCTTCAGATAAAGGGGATCGACCCGGATACTGCCTTCGCCCTCGAACTCTTTACTATCTACTGTGAAGCCGGCGTCAACGAGGTCAAACTGCGCCTCAGCGAAGAGCTGGTCAAGCAGGAGACGAGCGTCCAGTTCCTCGAGGTTTAACTCCAGCTCCGAGCGGCCGAAAACAAGGAAATACCTGAACAACTCATCCGTCAGATCCTTGAGTTCCATAGCCTTCGCGTAAGCGCTCGAAGCAAACTGGCCTGCCTTTTCCTTGTCGTCAAAGCCTTCCGCATTCAGAAGACCCAGGTAGCCGATGAGGGCGGTCATGGGTGTGCGTATATCGTGCGAGATAGCCGTGATCAGCTCGGAATTCGCCTCCCAGGCCCGACGCTCGTTGCCCATGCGCTCGATGACGGAGCGGCGCATCTGGTCCATTTCATTCGCCAGTGTGGAGAGCTCATCCTCCCCGCTGCGCGTGATGGGCGCCTCCAGATCCCCTCCGCCGATGATCTCCGCCTCCCGGGAGAGACGCACGATGCGGCGCGTCAGACGGCGGATAAAGAGGAGCATAACGAAAACGAAGGCTACCGCGCCGAGAACAACAGCGACGATGCGGTTGATGTTATCCTCACGCGCCTGGCTGTTGTCTGATATGGTGATGTAATACATCCCGTCGGAAAAACGCATCGGGTAGAGCTTGCCATACTGAGAGTTGTACTGCAGCTTTTCCGCCAGCGACATGCTGGAGGAGGACTGCGCGCCACCGCCGCCAATTCTCATGTTGAGCTGCTCGTCTTTGTAGATCAGGATCGTGATGTACTCATTGTTTCCCGGCCACTTGGCCGCGGCGGCTGCGTCGCTGCCAGCGATATGCCGGGTGACAACGAACTGATAGAAGTCCGCATAAATCTCGGCCTGACGTGTTGAAACGGATTCGGGGCTCATATAAATCTTATTCAGTGCAAGCGTACTGAGCTTATATGCACCGAAATATACCAGAAGAGCAGCCAGACCGGCAGCAAGGATCATCACGAGCATCTTGGCATCGAGCGTGCGCGCCCGAAGTCGTTTACTCAATTTGATAGCCCCTTCCCCAAACGGTGCGCAGAATCTTCGGAGAGGAGGGGTTTTCCTCTATTTTTCTGCGTACATTCAAAACGTGCACCATGACAGTGTTCCCGGAGCCGGAAAGATACTTGGCGCCCCAGACGGACTCATAGAGCTCCTCCGCCGTCACAACCGTGCCGCGATGCTGCAGCAGATAGTCGAGGATGGCGTATTCCGTATCGGTGAGAGAAACGGGAACACCATTGCTCTTGACCGTATGCTGTGCGAGGTCAACCTCCAGATTATCGATCGTCAGAACGGCAGCGGGCTTTCCGCGGTACTGCTGATAGCGCCGCAGAAGAGAAGAAACTTTTGCCAGCAGCTCGGCCTGCGAAAAGGGCTTGGAGAGAAAATCGTCGCCTCCGCTGGTATAGGCGCTGACGCGATCCTGTTCGGCAGATTTAGCCGTGAGGAACAGGACGGGTACGGTCGAAAACTCACGAAGCTTGGCGCAGGTATCAATCCCGCTCATCTTCGGCATCATCACGTCAAGGATCACGAGATCCGTGTCCGGATTTGCGTGCATATATTCCAGGGCCTGGAAACCGTCGCAGGCCTCTGCCACAATGTATTTGTCTTTCAGCAGAAGGCTCAAGACATTCCGAATATCGGGGTCGTCGTCCACAATCAGAAGACGCGAAATCGCCGCCATCAAAACACCTCCGTAGGAATCACTCAAATCGCACGAAAACACCGTATCTGTAGCATGGTCATTATAGCACAATTTCCCTGTATTACAAAGGGTTTGCGGAATCTTAAGGAAAATTAGGATTTTCGTACGGAGGAGTGAGCGCGAGATGAATTGTGATGCGAAACATAAAAAATCGCCGCAAGCGATATGCAGCTTGCGACGACTTGGTGGGGGAAGGTGGATTCGAACCACCGAAGGCATTGCCAGCAGATTTACAGTCTGTCCCCTTTGGCCACTCGGGAATTCCCCCATA
>OCTX012282391.1_pt1 | contig 87610 bp, 67 predicted proteins | sample 1539691 | NCBI WGS metagenome assembly OCTX01 (sample SAMN02144231, study PRJEB22623) | gut metagenome | biome: sheep rumen | host: Ovis aries | place: New Zealand
GCAGAAAAATAATGGCATATGACATTTCTAAATCAATTTCACAAGGAAGCAGTGGAGCGGAAACTCAGGAAAATAGAAGAATCCTTGAAGTCGCCGCTGAACTCAGTAGACGCTGCAAACTATATGAAGCGCAACTTCGAGATGGCGAAAAACATGTGAGCCCTCTCGAAGTAGAGCAACGTGCGGCAGAGCAATATGCCAAGGAGAACGGCATGTGGTTCCCGCTGTCTGATGTCTTTGACCTCGGTACACCGGGGCCAAGCGGAAACGAGAATGATACTTACGTTTCCAATGATATTATTTATAAGGTGAACAACCTGCTGAATAGCGGCAGCTTGGGATCTTGTCCCGCGCAACGTTCTGAAAGATGCTGAGGGCGACATCTTTATTATCGATGCAGAAATCAAGATAAAAGAGCAATAGAGACGATATGAGCACGAACCAGTTCACAGAAGACAGCTACGAGCAGACGCTGATTGACCTGTTCCAAAGGATGGGCTACCAGTATGAATGCGGTTACGACGTGGAGCGCGACTTCCGCGAGCCGTGGTATGGGGCCGACCTGCAACAATCATTGCGCAAGCATACAGAGCCACGGCGTCATCGATATCCTCGCCATCAAGGGCGGCAAGCAGCACAACTTCTCGCTGTTCGACGAAGCCTTCCAGCACAGGCTGTCCGACGTCGAGGACGACCGCGACGTACGCAATCTCATCTTCAATCGTCTGCATATTGATGCCAGCGTCAGCGATGCCGACTTGCAGCGCGAGGTCATCGAACTCTACGGCGAACGCTATCCCGACATGACGCTGAACGACTGGCGCCACATCGTCGAGGCCTACACCCCGATGGTAAGAGAGGCTTCACGGCCGAAAGCGCAAGAAGTGACCATGCAGCCAGAACAGTTGCCAATGGCTGCAGATGATATGACTTCGGAAGAATAGAGATACTGCGCCATGATGGGCCGCATCACTGCAGCGTGCTGACTTTCTAAAATAAATAGAATAGTAGCGAAACATAGAAAACAACCCGCACTTCCTGCACTTCCAGCACCTGACTTCGTCGCGAGAGGCGGCGGAAGTCGCGCGAAAGGCGGCGCGCCACGATGTTCCCACGGCCTGGGACAAACGTTCCAAGGCGTGGAACAATTATTCACTGGCCATGAATGTCGGCCGCGGCGGCCGGGTGCAGGTCTGGGTGGCGGTTGGTTGGCGACAGTCTGGGGTTGGCGGCGGCGTAACCGTCTGACAGTGAGGGCAAGGTGCAGCCAGTGCGGGAAGTGTGGGGTGTTACCTGCGATTAGCAACTATAGCATGAGAATAACGATGAAGAAGTTTGGAATAAATAATAATAATAAGGTAAAAATGAAACAAATGAAATTATGGATGCTGGCCACCATCTTTACTTCTTGTGGCCTTACGGTGATCACTTCATGTACGAATGAAGACAACCCCGATGTGACTCCAACAGATGAGGTGGAGGCACAACTGCAGCAGATGAGCCTACGCGAAAAGGTGGGACAGATGTTCTATGTGCGGCCCGAATGTCTCGACACCACAATCCACTTCAACCGTCCCAGTAGCATTGACGAGAGTGTCGACGACCTCACTAAAATCAGGCTGCAGGCTGTCAACGAGACGATGCGGGGGGTGAACGAGAAATATCCCGTGGGCGGCATCATACTCTATGCGCACAACATCGAGGATGAGGCCCAGCTCGCGCGGTTCATCCCTGAAATCAGGTCGCTGAAAGGCTCGCCCCTGTTATGCATCGACGAGGAGGGCGGGCGAGTGGCCAGGATAGGGCGCAACAGCAACTTCCAGGTGAAGACCTACGAGTCGATGGGAGCCATCGGTGCAACGGGCGACCCGCAGAATGCCTACGAGTGTGGCAACACCATCGGCACTTATCTCCACCGCTATGGTTTTGATGTTGACTTCGCCCCCGTGGCCGACGTGAACACCAACCCTGAGAATATCGTCATCGGTGCCCGTGCCTTCAGCGATGACCCGCAAGTGGCAGCACCGATGGTGACCAACTACCTACAGGGACTGAAGGATGCCGGTGTGACGGGATGCATCAAGCACTTCCCCGGCCACGGCGACACCAAGGCCGACACCCACTTTGGCTATGCCAGCTCCGCAAAGACGTGGAGCGAGATGCTCGAGTGCGAGATGGTGACTTTCAGGGCAGGCATCCTGTGGGGCTGTCAGCTCATCATGACAGCTCACATCAGCGCCCCCAACGTGACGGGCTCTGACATACCCGCAACGATGTCATCGGTCATTCTGCAAGACAAGTTGCGCCGCGAACTGGGCTACCAGAACATTATCATTACCGATGCGATGGAGATGGGTGCCATCACCCAGCAGTACACCAATGCCGAGGCTGCCGTGGGCTGTGTCAAGGCTGGTGTTGACATCGTGCTCGGTCCGCAGGTGTTCACCGAGGCTTTTGATGCGGTAGTCAAGGCTGTAGAGGATGGCACAATCAGTCAGCAGCGCATCGATGAGAGCGTGCGTCGCATCTTGAGGCTGAAGCAAAGCATCAGAAGAAATCAGTGAGAAACGTATACCGCAGGTGTGGGCGTGAACAACGGCACGACGGTATTAATTAATTCGGCAAATTACTTTTTTTAACAGAAAAACGTTTGGCCGAAGCATTTTTATTGTTACTTTTGCGCTTGTTTTGGGGCAGGCGTCCATGTCGCCGCGACCTCATTTCGGCGTCTCATGCAGTGGGGCGAACTTTCTACTAAAACTATAATAAAAGAATACGATGAAAAATAGTAAATTCAGCCTTAAGCGACTCCTTTTTGTGCTCGCCACGCTCGCAGTGTGCAGTGGGGTGGGGGCAACGGATGTCGAATTTGATGTCAAAGCCGGAAACGCCAGCCAGTACTCCGACTTATTAGGGCAGACCGTTAATGTGACGTTGAAAAACCGTACATTTACAGCAGGTGAATGGACTGGTGTCTGTTTCCCGTTCAGTGCTACTAAAGAACAGTTAGATGCTACGTTTGGCGAAGGAAAATATACAATAGAGAAGTTTTCATCAATTGTTGGCACGACAGTTAATTTTACTATAATGTCAACGCCTGCCGTGGTAGCTGGTACACCGTATATTATTAGAGTTAATACGACAATTAGCGACCCTGTGTTCTCTGGTGTAACTTTTGCCTCAAGCTTAGATAGGGATAAAACTAACATCGGTACTCAGGAAGATAATTGTCATATAGATATTAGCAGCGATTTGTCATTCCGTGGCTACTATTTCAAGATAGACTATATGTACAAATTTGTCGGTTCGAAGTCAGCACCAGCGACTGCTTATTATATTAAACCTACTGGAGCACTGGGCAATTACAATACTTGGGGGGAATTTCCATATTTGAATGAATCAGGAGGCTATTTTGGTGCTTCAGCATATTTCTTTAGTAGTACACTTGGAAGTACAAACGTGACTTTAGCATTGGAACAACCATCGAATAGTGGTTCTGGCGGTGAAGGTGGCGAGTCTGGCGGCGGAGGTGATACTCCCGTTGACCAAACCACATTGGCCTATAAGATAGCAAACAAAATGCAGTTGACTAATGCCCCGACCATCTATATTACGCTGCCCGACATCGGTGATGCCTCGTTAGATGACTATCTATACAAGCGGGGAGGAGATGCAACTACGGCAGCAGATGCGCCTTATCGTCGTGCCAGCATTAAGGTGGTGGCAACCGATGATACTGCCAGCCCTCACTTCATGGAGTCATTCGAGGAAGATGCTGATAATTTGACAATAAAAGCTCGTGGAAACTCTACGGCTTTAGAAGGTGTCAGCGATGCCAAGCGTGCATATCGTCTGAAGTTTGCCAAGGGGCATAAGCATGATATGATAAACGGCGGCTACAGTAAACGTAACTGGGTGTTGCTGGCTAATGCCGGTGACCACTCGCTCATACGCAATGCCTTGACTGCCGAACTGGGGAAAATTGTGGGTATGCCATTTAACCCTGGTTATAAGTTTGTTGATTTGGTCATCAATAACGAATATCGTGGCACCTACCAGTTGACAGACCATCCAGAGGTAGACAGCAATCGAATAAATGTTAATGAAGATACGGGCTGGTACATAGAGTTCCAAGGATTGCCAAAGATGCTAGATTTTCCTATGTGTTACCAAGGTGAAGGGCCGATGCTGCTCAATATCAAGAATCCTGAGCCGGAAGATGAAACAAACACAGAACAGTGTCGGGTCATTATACAGATGGTCTCTGATTGGTTCCAGAATACATGGAAGAAAGGTTTTAATATCAACTTTACTAACCCTACCTATGGCTGGCGAGCTTATAATGACGAGGAAAGCCTTATCAAGTGGTGGATTATCACAGAGCTGACAGGTGACTATGACGGCATGATGACAGCCAAGGCCTATAGAGAGGCCGATGGCAAACTATTTTGGGGACCGATTTGGGATAAAGATTTAGCATACGGAAACTATAGTGCCATGTCTGACCCGCAAGGTACATTAGTGGCTGATTTAGGTGCAAATGGCTCAAGTATTAAGTATTTCTTTACTCACGCCCTTGAGAATGACCCCTTGTTGTTACAGGGAATGAAAGCAAAAATGGATCAGCTCGTCGATAATGGGTTAGAGCGCTCCCTGCTGGCTGCAGTTGATAATTTAGCTGCTATCGTTTCGGAAACGAATACCTTAAACGTAGGCAGATGGGGCTATTCAAGTAAAATCGGAGAACAGTATCATGGTGGCACGGCTGGCTATGATAACTATCAGGCTTACGTTAATCAGTTGAAAGATTGGATCAGCAAGCGAATCACTCGTGTTCAATCAGAGATCAATAGGCTATATACATCAGCCAATACGGTAAATGGCAATGTTGTTTACGATGTGACGAAGAGTCAGTATGATAATAGTCAGGGCACGAACGCTTTATATACTGAAAGTAATGTAGATAAACTTTTAAACATTACCGTCAAAGGGCGTACTTTTACAGCTAATGAGTGGAATGCCATTTCGCTGCCTTTCTCGGTTGACGAGGCTCAGCTGAAGACAGTGTTTGGCAATGGTTTTGACATCAAAACATTTACAGGCGTTTCTGAAGATGGAACGAAAATGATATTTGAAACTCCAAGCGTTAAGTCAATTAAGACGGGGCTACCCTATATTATTAAGCCATCACAGGCGGTTGCTGCTGAACCGGAGTTTGAAAAGGTATTGTTCTCTGGCTTTTCTCGTTGGGATAGTAATGTCAAAGGTGAAGGCGAGAGCATTACTTTTGGGAAATACACTTTGTCCTCGCTGCTTTATAAAAAATCATTGTCCAGTATTAGGACGATAGGCCCAGATGGCATAACTCTGTCTACCCCCAGTAGTTCAGAGTATAACGGCTCTATCGTTTATGTCACTGTCGCTGACGGGGCTGTAGTTCCTACGATACAGTTTGGCAAAGATGCTCCTGTCGTCCGCACCCAGCTGACGAATCTTCCTACTATTTATATCGACACGCAGGACGGGACATCGATTAAGCCGAGCACGGGAGACTACGTACAGGCAGCTATTGAAGTGATGGATGCTAACGGGAAACTTACTCCTTTTGTCGAGACGTCAGAGTTCTTACAGGTTCGAGGGCGTGGCAAGACAGAATGGGACGTTGTGAACGGCAAGAAGTCGTACCGTCTGAAGTTTGCCAAGAAACACAAGTATGACCTCACAGGTGCTGGCTATACTAAGCGTAACTGGGTATTAGCTGCCAATGCTGCCGATGAGAGCATGATAAAGAATGCACTGACCAAGAAACTTGGTGACCAACTTAAAATGTCGTTCACTCCGAATTGCTGCTTTGTTGACCTTGTGGTCAATGGCGAGTATATGGGAACGTACACTGCAATGGACTTCGTTGAAGCTGACCGAGAGAATGACGTCTCGCGGCGAGTAAATGCAGATGAGAAGACTGGCTGGCTGTTGGAGTTGACTAACGAAGACGGGATAGACAAATCTGGCGACGTATATCTTGCAGGTACAGACTATACTAAGCCCTGGGTGAACATTAAGAATCCTGAGCCTGATTATGCTGATACTGACACGGAAGAAGTAAAGGCTGCTGCTATCAGTGCGGTTAAAAGTCCGATACAATCCTTTATTGACAATCTGTGGACTTCGACGCAGACGAGTGTTGATAGGGGCTCGCTCGTTAACTGGTATATTGCCAGCGAGATTTTGGGTGGTACCCAGACCCTCTCAAGTGTATATGCCTATAAGGATGCAAATGATACTCAGCTGAAGTTTGGCCCATTGTGGGGCAATGAACTGTCGTATCAGAACGCTGGTATGACCGATTTGGAGAATAGTGCGACCGCCACAGGACTGATTGTTAATTCCGCTTCGGAATCAGCCTTACGCAATAAGTTGAAGGATTTGTGGGGCAGTGCTTGGTTCTCTTCTGCTGTCGCAGCCCGTTGGGCGAAAGTCAAGGATGGCTTGGCTGATGCGTTAAAGAACGAGGCTGATGAATTGAAAGGTGTTATTAGTACTTCCTGGACGAAGAACTTTACAAAAAAGGCCTCTGACGGTGCTGGATGGACGGCTACAAGTACACTTGACTCAAATGTCGCTGCTATCAAGACATATATAGACAATCGAATCGCTTATCTTGACAGAAAGTTTGCGCTGTTGGCTGCAAATAGTGCTGTCGAGGGCGATGTAAACGGCGATGGTGAGGTGGATGTAAATGACCTCCAGACATTGGCTGCTCATATTCGAGGACTTGACACACTGTCCTATAACCCTACCGCTGCCGATGTTAATGGCGATGGCGATGTAGACGTTAATGACCTGCAGGCACTGTCAAAGTTAATTAGAGACATGAACAAACAATAAAAACATATATGTGTATGAAGACAAGAAAACTGACCTCACAGCTGATTATGGCTATGCTTGCCGTGGCTGGAAATGTCTCAGCAGAAGACAAGCTCACAATAACCCCATTCACGCTTAATGCTAATGAAACTGCCACGATTGAGGTATGTTTGCAAAATGAGAAAGAGTACGGCGGACTTCAGTTCGTTCTTACTTTGCCTGATGGGATGAGCATTTGTAAAGACAGCTATGGTCTAATCTATAGTCTGACTGATCGTGTGAAGTATGGCCGAGATAATGATACCAAATTTCAAAACAGTATAGATAAACGTTCTGACGGAACATATTTCGTACTAATTTGGAATTCTGACGGAGAAACAGTTAGTGGCAATAGTGGCGACCCTATTATGACTATAACCGTGAAAGCATCTGACCAGATAAGTACGACTAATAATCAATGTGTGCTGTCAGACATTCGTCTGGCTTCAGTTAATGGAGTGCCCAGCGAGGGTACTAATATAGAGAGTGAAACGGTAGATGTGACCCTGCAAGTCCCCGCAAAGATTGCGGCATCGGGTTATGGTTCATTTTCGTGGCCTCGGGCATTGGACTTCTCGGGGACGGGGACGACGGTGTTTGTAGGCACGCAGACGTCTGATGGCTGGCTGCATCTGGAGTCGGTGGACGACGGGAAAATCCCGGCTAATACGGGCGTCATCTTGAAAGGAACGTCCGGCCAGGTCTATCCTCAGACTATTGACCAAGAGGTTACACTCACTAAAGAGAACCTACTGTTGGCAACATCAACTGCGGCTGTTCCAGTAATGGATGATGGTTACTATGCGTTAGCCACGAAATCTGCAGGCTCGGGCTTCTATCTTATTGATAAGGAAAGCGGAGTTACAATACCCCAGTATAAGGCCTATCTGCATGTAGATGGCAGTGCCGGCTCACGCGATGCCTTCTTCTTCAGCGAGGATGCCACGGACCTACAGAATTTGGAGTCCGTTGACGCTGCCTCCGCCGTTGTCTACGACCTGCAGGGCCGCCGTGTAGACAGTCCGGCGAAGGGCATCTATGTGAAGGATGGCCGGAAAATCATTGTGAAATAACTACTGACACGAATAACAGACCATGAAAAAGATATACGTAACCCCACGAATGCAGCAGACGGCATTCGCCGCCCCTCTTGTGCTGACAGGCCTTAGCCTGCGAGTGAACAGTGAAAGCACGGAAATGATTACCAGCAGCGAGGAGATTGAGTCGCGCGGTATTGACTACGATCGCTACTGGGAGGAGGAATGGGACGACGAATGGGAAGATTGACTATACTACCGACGACGAATTAAGCGGATTGGGATTTAAGGCAGAACAGACACTACGAATTACACGAATTATACAAATAGTCCCGCGTGCTCCGATGCCACAGCATATTCGTAAAATTCGTGTAATTCGTAGTAGTTTTGTCAGTTGTCAGTTGTTATGATTCAGCGTTCTGCATGTCGTAGACCACCTGCATGAGACGCTTGCCCAGACGGTCGGCCTCGTCGATGGTCTGGGCCTCGCTATAGACGCGGATGATGGGCTCGGTGTTCGACTTGCGCAGGTGGACCCAGCTGTCGGGGAAGTCGATCTTCACACCGTCGATGTCGTTCACCTGTGCCGTGGGATCCTCGGCGAACATCTCCTTCACCTTCACCAGTATGGCATCGACGTCGGTCTCAGGCGTCAGGTCGATGCGGTTCTTGGCTATCTGATAGTCGGGCAGCGTGCGGCGCAGTTCTGAGGCCGTGCAGCCCTTCTGGGCCAGCGACGAGAGGAACAGGACGATGCCCACGAGGGCATCGCGGCCGTAGTGGCTCTCGGGGTAGATGACGCCGCCGTTGCCTTCGCCGCCGATGACGGCGCCCACCTCCTTCATCTTCGTCGTGACGTTCACCTCGCCGACGGCTGCTGCTGCATAGTGTCCATCGTAGCGCTCGGTGATGTCGCGCAGGGCGCGGGTAGAGGAGAGGTTGCTTACAGTGTAGAGTGTGGCGTGTGAAGTGTGGCGTGTTTTCGACAGCACGTAGTCGGCGACGGAGACGAGGGTGTACTCCTCGCCGAACATCGTTCCGTCTTCGCAGATGAAGGCGAGACGGTCGACATCAGGGTCGACGACGATGCCCAGGTCGAAGCCGCCCTGACGCATGCGCTCCATGATGCCCGTTAGGTTCTTCTCTAAGGGTTCGGGGTTGTGGGCGAACTGTCCGTTGCAGTCGCCGTTCAGAATCTCGTAGTCGACGCCGAGCGCCTCGAAGAGCTGTGGCAGGATGATGCCGCCGACGCTGTTGATGGTGTCGGCACAGACACGGAACTTACGGCCGCTGATAGCTTCGGTGTCGGCCAGTTGCAGCTGCATCACGCTCTCAACGTGGCGGCGGTTCATGGTGTCGTCGTAGGTGACGCTTCCCAGCCGTTCCACGGGGGCGTAGTCGAAGTCTTCAGCCTCGGCCAGTCGCAGCACTTCCTGTCCGTCCTTCGCCGTGAGGAACTCGCCCTCGCTGTTGAGCAGCTTCAGGGCGTTCCACTGTGTGGGGTTGTGCGATGCGGTGATGATGATGCCGCCGTCGGCCTCGTGCCAGCGCACGGCCAGCTCGGTTGTCGGCGTGGTGGCCAGTCCGATGTCGATGACGTCGTAGCCCATGCCAACGAGTGTGCCGCAGACGACGTCGCGCACCATCGGTCCCGAGATGCGTCCGTCGCGTCCGACGACAATTTTCTTGCCGCCGATGAATGTGGCGAAAGCCGTTGTAAACTTAACGATGTCTAACGGGTTCAGTGTGTCGCCCGTGTGTCCGCCGATGGTACCGCGGATGCCGGATATTGATTTTATCAGGGTCATGACTTTATTTTCGATTTACGTATTTTCGATTGACGATTTATTACTCACTTTTCACTTTTCACTCATCACTTTTCACTTTTCACTCATCACTTTTCACTCATCACTCATCATCGTCCGCGCTGGAACGTGATGTCGTAGTAGAAGGGAATGACGTTCGACTTGGCGTTCTGGGTGGTGCCCTGCGAGTGGGGCACGATGAGCTTCACGCGGGCCAGCTCGTCGTCGGGGTTGGCCAGACGTCCGATGTTGACATACTGCAGTGGCACGAGCCAGCCCTCAGGGACGCTGGCACCATAGCTTTGCAGCATGATTCCGCTGGTAAAGGTGGCGCTGTAGGTGCTGCCCGTACGGCTGACCCTCATGATGTCGGGGTCGTAGATGTAGTAGACGTGGTTGAAGAGCGTGGTCGTGTCCTGGATGCTCTTCTCGATAAACCGGCAGAGAATGTTGAGCGTCTCGCCGTCCTTGATCTTCTCGCCGCAGCCCTTCCGCACAATCTGCATGTAGACGCCGCTCTTGTCGAGGTAGACGAACTGCTTGTCGCCGACGGTCATGTCGCCTTGGTTGTGGAACTGGTCTTCGCGGATGATGACGAAGCTCGAGTCAGAGATAAACTTACTGATGTTGTCGCGCTCCTTATCCTTCAGCTCGCCGTAGGTCTCATAGTCGTTGCACGCCGCTGTCATGAGGATGGCGGCGAGCACGAAAAGTGTATAGATGGTCTTTCTCATATTCGCATTATTCCGTTTTCGGCTGCAAAATTACGAAAAAGAAGTGATAATAGAGAGGTGAAAAGTGAAAAGTTTCTTAAAAGCCATGCGTGCGAAGGGCACGCATGGCGTTGAGGACACACAGGACGGTGACGCCGACGTCGGCAAAGACGGCGAACCACATCGTTGCCAGACCGAGGGCTGCCAGCAGCAGGACGGCCACCTTGACACCGATGGCAAAGGCTACGTTCTGGCGTGCAATGGCCAGTGTGCGGCGGGCAATGCTGACGGCCAGTGCCACCTTCGAGGGCTGATCGTCCATCAGCACGACGTCGGCAGCCTCGATGGCGGCGTCGCTGCCCAGGCCGCCCATAGCGATGCCGACGTCGGCCCGTGCCAGCACCGGCGCGTCGTTGATGCCGTCGCCCACGAAGGCGATAGGCGCTGGGTGTTGGGTGTTGGGCGCTGAGTGCTCGTCGATGAACCTGACCTTGTCGGCGGGCAGCAGTTCGGCGTGGAACTCCTTGATGCCGAGTTGGCTGGCCACGCTGGCGGCCACCTCCTGACGGTCGCCGGTCAGCATGACGGTGTCGGCGATGCCCAACTGGCGTAGGCGGGCTATGGCTGCCGGGCCATCGGCTTTCACCTGGTCGCTGATGACGATGTGGCCGGCATAGCAGCCGTCGACGGCCACATGGATGATGGTGCCCGTATGGCTGCAGTCGTGCCATTGAGCGCCGACGGCGTCCATCATCCTGGTGTTGCCCACGCATACCGTCTTATTGCCTACGCGGGCACGGATGCCCTGTCCAGCCACCTCGGTAACGTCGGTCACCTCGCAGCCGTCGGTGGCCTCGTCGGGGAATGCGTCGCGCAGGGCGGCGCCAATGGGGTGGGTCGAGAAGTGCTCAACGTGGGCGGCAAGGTGCAGCAACTCGCGCTCGGCCTCCGAGCCCGTCTTCTCGCACGAGCCGTGGTGAACGGCCTCCACCTCGAAGCGTCCGTGGGTCAGCGTGCCGGTCTTGTCGAAGACCACGGTGCCGACCTTGGCCAGCAGGTCGATGTAGTTTGCCCCCTTGATGAGGATGCCGCGCCGCGAGGCTCCGCCGATGCCGCCGAAGAACGTCAGCGGCACGCTCAGCACCAGTGCACAGGGGCACGACACCACCAGGAACATCAGGGCGCGGTAGAGCCAGGTGGCCAGGCTGCCACCCAGGAGCGTGGGCACGACGGCCAGTGCGATGGCCGCCACGACGACGGCTGGCGTATAGATGCGGGCAAAGCGCGTGATGAACGTCTCGCTCTTCGACTTGTGTTCGCTGGCATGCTCTACGAGGTCGATAATCTTCGACACCGTGCTCTCGCCGAAAGCCTTCGTCGTGCGTACCTCAATGACGCCCGACAGGTTGACGCAGCCCGAGATGACCTCGTCGCCGACGGCGACGTCGCGGGGTGCGCTCTCGCCGGTCAGTGCCACCGTGTTCAGCGCCGACGTGCCTTTGACGACGACACCGTCGAGCGGCACCTTCTCGCCGGGACGTATGACGATGGTCTCGCCCGTAGCCACCGATTCAGGACTGACGTCGCGTCCGTCGGCCGTGTGGGCTATGTCGGGGCGTATGTCCATCAGGTGGGCTATGCTCTGGCGGCTGCGCCCCTCGGCATAGCCCTCGAACAGCTCGCCGACCTGGAAGAACAGCATGACGAATACCGCCTCGGGAAACTGCGTCTCGGCCCCGGGCAGAAATCCGATGGCGAGGGCGCCGATGGTGGCTACCGACATCAGGAAATGCTCGTTGAAGGCATCGCCACTGACGATGCCCTCGGCGGCCTCCTTCAGTGTGTCGTGGCCGACGAGCAGATAGGGTACGAGGTAGACGAGCAGCAACTGCCAAGTGGTCAGGCTGCAATAGTGCTCAATGGCGACGGCACCGGCGAGCAACACTGCCGCGCCGGCAATCAGGGCTATACGTCCCTTGGCGTCGTGGTCGTGGTGGTGGTCGTGGTGGTGCTCATGCCCGTTCGCACAACACTCGTGGTCGTGCTCATGGTGGTGGTGATGGTGTGAATGTTCCATATCCTTTGACTGTTTTCTGTTTGACGGTGCAAAGGTACGGAAAGCTGCTTGCAACTCGGTTGCAAAGATGCTGTGGGGCGGTTATTTCAGCAGCGGCGCATAGGCCGTTATGGCCTTGCGAGCCACCTCGATGGCCTCATTGAGTGGGCAGTAGAGCCGTCCGCCGGAGGCGTTCAGGTGGCCGCCGCCGTTGAAGAACTCGGCCGCCATCTTGTTGCAGGGGAAGTCGTCGACCGAGCGCAGCGACACCCAGACGAGGTTCGGCTTGTCGGTGTCCTCGCGCAGCGAGATGCTCAGCCGGTGGCCTTTTATCTGCAGCGGCATGTTGACGAGCCCCTCGGCATCGCCCTTGACGAAGTGGAACCGCTTGAGGTCCTCGCGGCGCAGGGCGTAGTAGGAGGCGTGGCTGCCCGGCACCACCACTAAGCGCTCGAGCATGACGAAGCCCATGAGCCGCAGTCGGTCTTCTGAGAAATTGTGGTAGACGTTGCGGTAGATGCGGTCCTTGTCGATGCCCTTGGTCAGCAGCTGCGAGATGATGTAGTAGATGTCGGGCGAGCTGGAGTTATAGGTGAAGCCGCCCGTGTCGGTCATCATGCCGCAGTAGATGGGCGTGGCGAAGTGCTTCTTCAGTCCGTCGAAGGCTCCGAGCTGCCAGACCACCCGGAACACCATCTCTGAGGTCGACGACATCTCGGGCCGCGAGATGGTGAGCACGCAGGGCACCTCTGGGTTCAGGTGGTGGTCTATGAGCACGCGCTTGGCCTTCGCGCCGACCAGCGACTGCTGCATCTCGTCGACGCGTGCCGGCGAGTTGAAGTCGAGACAGAAGACGAGGTCGGCAATGCTCAGCAGCAGGTCGCACTGCTCGCGGTGCTTGTCGTAGCGTATGATCTTGTCGGTATTAGGTAGCCAGTGCAGGTAGTCGGGGTACTGGTCGGGCACGATGATGGTGGGCTCCTTGCCTACCGACTTCAGGTAATCGGCCCAGCCCAGGCTCGACCCGATGGCGTCGCCGTCGGCGCTCTGGTGGCAGGTGATAACGATGTTTTGGGCGTCGGCAATCAGCCCCTTCAGCTGTGTCAGCTGCTTCTCTGTAAGTATATCATTCAGCATAGCGGGTGCAAAGGTACAAAAAAAAGAGGAAAAGAATTCTTTAATCCAAATATTTTTCGTACCTTTGCCCCTGACTAAAACTAATGTATATGAAACAATCGTTCACTACTAACATCAAGTCGCTGGCCGTCGCTTTACTCTTGGCCGTAAGCATCGGTGCAATGGGGGCCAATACCAAGCAGCCCGTATCACAAGTAACCTCCACTGTCGACATCATCACCAACGTTGATTATACTGTCACAGGAGATACCCCTTTTGGCTCGTCTGGCGTAGTCAACCTCGTCAATACCGAGCATGCCGTCGTCATCCTCACCAAAGTGAAACCCTCGGCAGGTATCAGACTGCTGGCAGACCATGTGAAGATAAACGGGTTAAAGGCTGAAGATGGCAAGAACTGCCAAGTGAAGATGTATGGGCAAGGGTGTATCATCCTGCCTTATGGCGACAGCTGCAAACCGCTGACCGTCTATTCCGAGCAGAACTTTGGAGGTGAGGCAGTCGACAATTTCGGATTAGGTAATACTAACGGCTTCATGAACACTTTGACAACAGCGCAGTTGAATAATCGCATCCGCAGCTTTAAACTGAAGCGCGGCTATATGGTCACTTTCTCGTTGCTTGCCAATGGCCGTGGCTATAGTCGTTGCTTCATTGCTGCGGACAGTGACTTGGAGTTTTCAACCCTGCCTACGATTCTTGACCGCAGTATTTCGTCGTATCGTATTTTTAAGTGGTACGATGCAAGTAAAAAGGGACTGGCCGATGCCTCCGACAACAAGGCAGCTTGCGATGCATTGAATGTCACTACCACTTATGAATGGTGGAGGGGTAGGGCTGATGGTTTGGCTCCTGACGTTGAAAGCGTACCCCACCATTATAAAGAGAGTTGGCCTACGCCAAGCATGTGTGGGCAATCTACCACTTCGCCCCATTTGAAAACTAATAATGAGCCGGGAAATAATAGTGACGAAGAGCCTTGTGATGTCAATACCATCCTGAATAACTGGGAAAATCTCATGGCCACGGGTATGCGTCTCTGCTCACCTTCGTCTCATGATGGTTCCTTAGATCACTTGCGTCAATTCCTGAAGGCTGTTGATGAGCGTGGCTGGCGATGTGACATCATTGATCTCCATTGTTATTGGAAAGAGTGGAACCTGAAAAATATGGTAAAAGGTTGGCATGATGATTATAGGAACCGCCCTGTCTGGATTTCTGAATGGGTGTGGGGCTCTCGTTGGAATGAAGGAGGAACGGGAATCTTTGCTGAATCTAAAAACTGGGATAATCCTACGCAAAGCGACTGGAATAAAAACAAGGAAGTGGTTCAGAGCGTATGCGATGTTTGGAATAGTGCCGACTACGACTACATTGAGCGCTATTACTATTGGAATTCTGAGGCTAATTGCTCAAAGGTATATTTGGCGAACGGCAATCTGACACCTGCAGGAGAGTATTATGCATCAATGAATCCGGGACTGGCATATAAAGGAAGTGAATATGTTCCCGCTATTCCAGGCCAAGGTGGCCCTAGTCCTTTAAATATTACGACAGATGGCACCACTGCCACTTTAAAATGGTTTGAACCTAATGGTGAGCAGAATGCCAGCATGACCATAGAGCGCCGCAGCTCGACGAGTGAAGACTGGACGGTTTTGGCTAAGATAGAGTTGCAGGAAGTAGGAGCCAGCTATACTTATACCGACGAAACCTATAGTAGCGGATGTATGTATCGCATTCATTCGATTGATGCCAATGGCGTTGACCACTATTCTTCTGTAGGATGTAGCAGGCACCTTAGTCCTGGAGAGGCTGTCGTTGTTGATGGAGTTACCTGTTATCTGGGTGGCAACGTCATATATAATGGTAAGTTCCGCTACGGTATGAAGGGTTGGACTTCTGGAACTTCGGCTGCATTGAATACGGATTATTTTGATCTGATAAATGCTAAAATTGATAATACAACAGAAAACGCCATAAAGGCCAAAAAGCATGAAGGTAATGGAGGGCAAGGGTGTCTTGCTACCTATTGGAGTGTCGATACGAACAGTGATTATCTGTTCTCGGTCTATTCTAACCTTGTTCCTGGAGGTTGGCAGAAGGCAAGCCTGTCCACAGATGGTACTACAGAGTCAAATACAGTCTTCGTTTTGACGCCTAACGGTTCATGGACTCAGGACGTTTGTACCTTTAATAGCGGCAACCATCCATTTTTCAATGTGCGCTATCGTTGGTTGGAGAGTAGGGTAGAACTGACAAATTTCTACCTCGGTAAACTGTTCGACACACAGGAAGAGGCTGTGGCCGATGGTGTTGCGAAGGGACTGGCCGAGTGGAAGGCCATCGTTCGCCCCTATTTCCAGCAGCAGAGTTTCACCCTGCCATTTGGACATACGAAAGCCAGCCTGCTCGACCGCTACGAGCAACTCATTGGTGAAGCCGCCTCGTACGAGGAGCAGCAACAGCTTATTAATGCCTTGGACGAACTGCTGAAGTCGGAATTCGAGATTGTCAGTTATAATAATGTGATGACTGGTGCCTCAGATCTCTATAGCACAGTCAATCGTGCCAAGTACACTTGTGACGAGTCTGATGTTGACGAACTGAGGGGAGTCGTCGAGACAAATAAAGGAGCGGTATCCGTTGTCGATATGCAGACCGCAGCCACTGCTGTACGCACTGCTGCATTCAGCTTCCTCGGCTCCATTATCCTTGTCAAAGACCAGACACTCGACCTTACTGACTTTATCGTCAACCCCGGATTTGATTACAAGGAGAATGGCTGGGCAATTTCAAAGACTACGGGTGACAACATCTATAACTACTCTGCTGCTGAATTCTATCAGGCTGACTATGACATTAGTCAGACGCTCAGCGGACTGCCCGCAGAGGGCATTTTCAAACTGCGCGTGCAGGCTTTCCAGCGCCCAGGCTGGCCAGAACCCGTTTGGGATGCATATGGCAATTCTACCGATAAAACAAAGAACGTCACCACCCAGATGTATATCAATGATGTAACGCAGAAGGTGAAGAATGTCATGTCGGAAACTTCGACCACCATTACCACAAATACATCGAAAGTCGGTGGCAGCTATTACGTCCCGAATGGTATGGAGGGTGCGCGGTTGTTCTTTGATGCCAAGTTTGATGGCTCCGCTAACTACTATGAGAACGAGGTGCAGGCCAGTGTCGGCGACGACGGTCTGTTGAAGTTCGGTATCTGTAATTCCTCGCACGTTGGTGGCGACTGGACCATCTTCGACAACTTCCGCCTCATCTACCTCGGCTTGCCCCCCGTGCCTAACGACCTGACAAACGACCGTAAGGTCGATGTCAACGACGTACGCGCCCTTGTCAGCCATCTGTTGGGCAACACGCCTAAGAACTTCAACATCGATGCCGCCGACATCAACGCCGACGGCAACATCGACATCAGCGACGTGACTGCTCTCGTCAGCATCATTCTGGGGCAGTGAGTTAAGAAAACGACTGAAAAGTTTGGAAGTGAGGAATAAAAAGTGTATCTTTGTGGCGTAATAAGTTGTAACGTATAGCCATGTCAAAAAAGAAACGTACATTTATCAGCTTCGACTGGGCGCTGAAGCACCTGCTCCGCGAGAAGGCGAACTACGACGTCCTGGAGGGTTTCGTCAGTACTGTGCTGGGCTCCGATATCAAGATTCACCGGCTCTTGGAGAGCGAGGGGAATAAGAATGGCGAGGAGGTGAAGACCAACCGTGTCGACCTGCTGGCCGAGGATGCCAAGGGTGACCTGTTGCTCATTGAGGTTCAAGGCGAGCCTGAGTTCGCCTACTTCCAGCGTATGCTTTTCGGCGCCTCGAAGTTGGTTACAGAGTATATCGAGAGTGGTGAGAACTATGAGCACGTTAAGCGTGTCTACAGTATCAACATAGTCTACTTCGACCTGGGGCAGGGGCAGGACTGCGTTTACGTTGGCAAGACCGAGTTCCGTGGCCTGAATAAAGGCGACCTTTTGCGCCTCACGCCGTTCCAGCAGCAGACGTTCCAGGCCGACGAGGTGTCAGACCTCTATCCGCGTTACGTCATTCTGAAGGTGAACGACTTCAACCGCTGGTCGAAGGTACCACTTGACCAGTGGCTCTACTTCCTGGCCAACACCGACATCCCTGAGGATGCCGATGCCCCCGGCCTGCGTGAGGCCCGTGAGAAGCTCGACCTGATGCGTATAGGCCGTGACGACCGCATCGTCTACGACCGCTACCTTATGGACCGTGCCATCATGCGCAACACCATGAAGACCGCCCGCGGCGAGGGTTATCTCGACGGTGTGGACCAAGGCATGAAGGACGGACTGGAGAAAGGTCTTGCAGAAGGTCGCGTTAAAGGTCGTGCTGAAGGTCGCGTTAAAGGTCGTGCAGAAGGTCGTGCAGAAGGTCGTGCAGAAGGTCTTGCTGAAGGCCGCGCTGAAGGTCGTGCTGAAGGAAAGTCGGAAGGAATGAGGGAGGTTGCCCTGATGATGAAGGGCGACCACGTGCCGGCAGAGCGGATTAGTCTCTATACAGGGCTATCCCTCGACGAGATTGACAAGTTATAAAACTCTCTCTTGTTGCTCCAACTCCATCGCGTGCTCACTTGGCAGCTCCTTGTAGATGGTATTCTCTCATTTCTGAGCAACGACTTCCGACTGCTCATGGTTTCAGGTGTTGTAGCCAGGCTTGCCGCTACCCGGCGGGTTGAGACCATCTACCCGGCGGGTAGAGGCGCTCTACCTGCCGGGTAGCTCAAGGCGGAGTTTCCCTCAAACCCTCAGTTCCCTCAGCCTGCGGGAAACTGTCAGAATGGCGTGAAAGTCCCATTCCACCGTGTTTCCCTCAGTTCCCTCAAGGGTGAGGGAAGTGAGGGTTTGAGGGAAAAGAAGTCAGAACAACTTGGCGGGATAGACGCCCTCGTCGACGAGGCTCTTGATGCGGTCGACGGTGGCCTGGCGGTCGGCGGCGTAGGTGACGCCGAACCACTTCGACGTGGTGTCGAGCACCTCGCAGGTAGCGGTGCCCTCGGTGATGAGCTTGTTGACCATCAGGGGGATGAAGAACTCAGCCTTCAGGTTCTCCATGTTCTTCGGGTCGCTGAGGAACTCGCGGAAGTAAGCCTCTGAGTAGTCGAAGTAGTCGGGCGTGAAGCCCCACATGTTCATTGACACGGGCACGTTCTCTTCGAGGGGGAACCACTCGTCGCCGTCCTTGTAGCAGATGGCGCCGCCCTTGTCGGCGATACGCATGATCTCGGTGCGCTCGACGACGTCGGTCAGGTGGCGCTTCTCGTTGTAGGCGCAGACGCCGCGTGCCACGGAGCCGTTCTCTGAGAGCGTGTTGCAGCAGCGGAAGCCGACCATGGCGTACTGGTTCTTCGAGCCCTCGGGCAGAGCGGCCAGGAACTTGCCTATCTGCATGAAGGCGTCGCGGCCGTAGAAGTCGTCGCAGTTGATGACGCAGAACGGCTCACGGATGACGTCCTTGCCCATGAGCACGGCGTGGTTAGTGCCCCAGGGCTTTACGCGGCCTTCGGGAACGCTGAAGCCCTCGGGCAGTGCGTCGAGTGCCTGGAAGCAGAGTTCGCAGGGCACCTGTCCCTCATACTTCGCGAGTATCTGAGTACGGAACTGCTCTTCGAAGTCCTTGCGGATGACCCACACGATTTTGCCGAATCCGGCCTGGATGGCGTCGTAGATAGAGTAGTCCATGATGGTTTCGCCGTTGGGGCCGAGCCCGTCGAGCTGTTTCAGTCCGCCGTAGCGGCTGCCCATGCCTGCTGCAAGCAGGAAAAGAGTTGGTTTCATAGTTTTTTGATGTTTTAATTGGGTTTATAAATGATTGTTGTTGTTGTGAAAGCGCTCCATCTTGTCGAGGTAGTACTGGCGCAGGTCGTCCCAGCGGTAGTAGGGACCGCTGACGGGCTTGGCGGGCATCGTCACCTCGCGCTCGTTGAGCAGGGCCTTCACCAGGATGTCGCCCGTCTTGCCCTTCTTCGGGCGGTAGAAGACGAGCTGCACGTTGCAGGCCATGGGGAAGATGCGGTAGTTGCGCCAGACGCGGTCGAGCGTGTCGAGATTCTCCACCTGTGCACCGCACTGTCCCAGCTCCAAGAGGCAGGCCAGCGGCATGACGCACACCTCGTGGCCGAAGCGCAGCGTGGCCTGGGGGCGTTGAGCGTTGCTGGGGACGATGGTGTCGGCCGTCTCGATGATGTTGCGCAGCAGGTTTATCTGGCTGAAGGGCATGACGGCGCCCGTCTGGGGGGCGTGGCCGTAGTCCAGGTACCAACCGATGTTGCGCTGCTTCCACTGCTGGTAGATTTCCTCCTCGGTGAAGTGCGAGTAGAGCTCGATGTCGGTGTCGTGGCTCTGCATGTTGGCGGCCACCTCGAAGAGCTGGCGCATGAGCTGTCCGGCGCGCACGTTGTCGTAGACCCACTGCTGGTCGTTGAAAAGGGCCTCCATCAGTCGCTGGGGCTTGGTCAGCTTGCGCTCATACTCCGAGCGCAGTCCGCGTCCCTGTCGGCTGGCGCGGCGCAGACGGTCGCTCCAGTCCTGGTTGAGGTAGTACTGCAGCGACTCGCTGACGTCGTTATGGATCCGGGCGGTGGGGTTGGCGGCGGCCAGTTCCTCACACTCGGCCTCCATCGAGAGGATGCAGCGAATGACGACCGTCGAGCGTGCGTCGATGCTCACGCCCTTGGCCTTGAAAATCTCGGGGAAGTTGCGTGCCAGTCGGCTGCCGATGCCATGGTGCTGCCGTTCGCCGACGGTGGTCAGCTCGCCCAGTCGCTTGATGGTCGTCGGGTGGAAGTCCTCCAGCTTCTTGAGCACGGCCTCGCCCTCGGCGGTCAGCTTGCCGGCCTGACGGGCATCGCGCAGCGTCGATAGCGGCGACTGGTAGTCGCCCTCGGCTATGAGCCAGCGCGAGCCGTGGCGGCCGTAGTGGCTCATGTAGAAGGGCTCGTAGCCCTTTGGGGCGGGCGTCAGGGGAGCGGTGGCTTTCTGGCGGTCGTAGTCGAGGTAGTTGGAGCCCGAGAGGTAGCGGTTGGCTCGCAGTTCCTCTTGGGCGGTTTGGGCTGCGGCGGCGCCGCAGCATAGCAGACAGAGGGCGAGGAGAGCTATTCTGTTCATAGGCCTAATTTCTTGCGGATGTCGGCGGGAATGGCCTTCTTGTTGACGAGGAAGTCCATGGTGTTGGCGGCGATGAAGGTCTTGGTCATGTACCACGTGCCCTTGTAGTCGCCGGTCTCGCCCCACGAGTTCTTCACCATGTAGTACTCCTTGCCGGCCTGGTCCTTGGCCACGCCGTAGATGAGCATGCCGTGGTCGTCGGTCAGTTCCCAGTTGTCGAAGCGCTCCTGGCGCATCTCCTGTGTGGCCTTGACCTCAGGCACCTTGTAGCCCAGTGAGTCGATGATTGAGCGCTTCTTGTCGGCGGTGAGCTTCAGCCAGCGTGCCATGTCGCTGCCGGCGAGGCTCTGCGTCTGCTTGGCGTCTACGGCGTAGGCCAGACCCTGACGGGTGAAGCCCGTCTCCGAGACGTCGCCGCCCCAGGCCACGGTGTAGCCCTCTTGGATGGCGTTGTCGATGACCTGCATCATCTCGTCCATGGGCAGGTTATACGAGAGGGGGAAGCGCCAGTTGTCCTGCACCTCGACGGCGAAGGCCGTGTAGAAGGGGTGGTGGGTGTAGCTGGTGATGGAGACGTAGTCACTGAGGTCGATGCCCAGTGAGTTGACGAACGACTTCGGCGTGTACTCCTTGCCCTTGAAGGTGAACTTCTCAGGGCACTTGCCGAGGTAGGCGTCGAGTATGCCCTGCATGCCGACCTTCCACTGGTTGCTGATTTTCTTGGCGTCGCTCTTGGCCACGGCAGCCACGTAAGGCTCGAGCACCGAGAAGAACTCATTGAAGTTGTTCAGCGAGTCGCCGTAGAGCGAGCCGGGGAAGGGCATGGCGTCCTCGGGGCAGATGCCGTGGGTCTTGAGCGTGGCGAGCACGTCCTCGGCCGAGCCGCCCTGCGAGAACTGGCAGTCGCCGTGGTAGCGTACCACCTGAATGGCGCGCTCCATGTAGGTCTTGTTGGCCACGAAGCTCTCGCAGAGGTCGTAGGTCTTGCCGGTGGCCTTCAGGATTTCGGCCTCGAAGAACGACAGTGTGGAGTAGTCCCAGCAGGTGCCCGATCGGTTCTGGTCCTTGACCGAGGTGATGGGGTTCTCCTTGATGGTGGTAAATACGGGTTTGTTCTGGTTCTTGGCGGGAGCCTTCTTCTTGGCTGCGCCGGCGCTGACGGCCACCATGGCCATTAGGGCGAAAGTTAAGACTTTTTTCATTGTTGTTTTTTGATGTTTCGTATTGTCGTTGTTTCTAAATATGGTTCAGTTGTTGCGCTGGGCCATGAAGGCCTCGAGCTCGTCGGGGTGGTATGGTATGCGCTTCGTGCCGAGGAAGCGGCAGCCGTCGTGGGTGATGAGCAGGTCGTCCTCGATGCGCACGCCGCCGAAGTCCTTGTACGTCTCGAGCATGTCGAAGTTGAGGAAGTCCTTGCAGTGGCCCTGGCTGCGCCAGAGGTCGATGAGGTGGGGTATGAAGTAGATGCCCGGCTCGTCGGTGACGACGAATCCCGGCTGCAGGCGGCGGCCCATGCGTAGGCAGTTGGTGCCGAACTGCTCGAGGTTGGGCCGCGTCTCGTCGTCGAAACCGACGTATATCTGTCCCAGACCCTCCATGTCGTGCACGTCCATGCCCATCATGTGTCCCAGTCCGTGAGGCAGGAACATGGCGTGGGCGCCGGCGGCTACGGCCTCGTCGGTGTCGCCCTTCATCAGTCCGAGCTCCTTCAGTCGCTCGGTCATCAGTCGGCAGACGGCGAAGTGTACGTCCTTATACTTCACGCCGGGTCGGGCCACCTCGAGCACGTAGTCGTGGCACTCCTCGACAATCTTGTAGATGTCGCGCTGCCGCTGTGTGAACCGTCCGTTGACGGGCATGGTGCGGGTGTTGTCCGAGCAGTAGTCGTTCAGCTCGCATCCGGCGTCGCAGATGACGATGCGGCCGTCCTCCATGGGAGCGTCCGACGGTGAGCCGTGCATGATCTCGCCGTGCTGCGAGAAGATGGTGGCGAAGCTGACGCCCTGAGCCAGCGAGCGAGCGATGCCATCGACCTGTCCGGCGACGAAGCGCTCGGTGATGCCTGGCTTGATGAGCATCTGCGCCGTGGTGTGCATGACGTAGCCCACGTCGCAGGCGGCCTCGATGTAGGCAATCTCCTCGTCGCTCTTCGTCGAGCGCATCTCGACCACGGCCTTGATGAGGGCCAGCGAGGCCTTCTCCTTCTGCTCAGCGGGGTGGATGCCCGTCAGGTCCATAATCTGGATCTTCGTGTCGTGGCGGTAGGGCGGCAGGAAGTGAACCTCCCTTTTGGCTGCGACGGCGTCGCAGCACAGCGAACGAAGGGCAGACATGGGGGCCGTCTTCGTGATGCCCACCTCGGCGGCCAGGTCGGCCACTGAGGGCACGAAGCCCATCCAGACGATGTCCTCGATGTCGATGTCATCGCCAACGAGCCACTCCTCGTCGTTGTCGATGTCGATGACGCCGACGAGTCCGTCGCGGTGCTGTCCGAAGTAGTATAGGAATGTGGAGTCCTGGCGGAATGGTGCGTAGCCGTTGGCCGGGTAGTTGGCCGGTGCCTCGTTGTTGCCGAAGAGCACGATGATGCCCTGGCCCACCAGTTTCTTGAGTTCCGCCCTTCGGCGGATATAAGTGTCTTTGCTGAACATAAAATCAATTGTTTTAGTAATTTTGCCCGCAAAGTTATACATAATTTATGAAAAAACGCTAACTTTGCACCGAAAATTTGCGAGAATGATGAAAATAGGCAGAAAAACAGGACTCGTGCTCGAAGGGGGCGGCATGCGCGGGGTGTTCACCTCGGGCGTGCTCGACGCGTTTATGAAGCACGAGGTGTACTTTCCTTACGTGGTGGCCGTCTCGGCCGGCGCCTGCAACGGCCTGAGCTACATGAGCCGGCAGCCGCGGCGTGCCCGCTACTCGAATATCGACATGCTGCGCAAGTATGGCTATATCTCGCTGAAGAGTCTCGTCACCCAGGGCAGCATCTTCGACCCTGACATCCTCTACGACCGGTTTCCCAACGAGATCGTGCCGTTCGACTACGACACCTACGGAAAGAACCCCGCCACGTTCGAGGTGGTCTGCACCAACTGCCTGACGGGGCGCGCCGAGTACTTCACCGAGAAGCACGACCCCCGCCGCCTGACAGCCATCGTCAAGGCCAGTTCGTCGCTGCCCTACCTGGCCCAGATTACCGATGTCGACGGCGTGCCGATGCTCGACGGCGGCATCGTCGACAGCATTCCCGTGGTGCGCGCCGTCGACATGGGCTACTCGCCCAACGTCGTCGTGCTGACGCGCAACCGCGGTTTCCGCTCCTTCGAGCCCGACGTGAAGGTGCCGCGGCTCTTCTATCAGGACTATCCGCGGCTGCGCGTAGCCCTGAGCCACCGCGTCGAGGCCTACAACCGCCAGCTCGACCTCATCGAGCGCATGGAGGACTGGGGCGAGGTGGTCTGCATCAGGCCCCAGCGCCCGATGGAGGTCGACCGCATCTGCCGTGACACGCGCAAGCTCGAAGCACTCTATGAGGAGGGCTTCCAGCTGGGCGAAGACTTCTGCCGTCATGTCGGGTAGGGGGGTGCTCCTGGCCATGCTGGCCTCGGCGCTGAGCGCCGGCGGGCAGACGCTCTACGAACGGGCGTCGGACCGCTACGATGTCGACATGCACTTCTATCTCGACTCCGTCGGTCAGCCCGGCAGCCGGGGCGTGGCCCTGCGTCTGCCCGGCACGTTGAACGGCCGCCGGGCCACGTTCACCCTCGACACGGGGGCCAGCGTCAGCGTCGTCTCGCCCCGCCTGCTCGACCGCTACGGGCTGCATCCTACGGCCGACAGCACCCTCGTTGAGGGCACCGACACCGTGGTGGCGCGCCGCGTCGTGGCCGACTCCATCGAGCTGGGCAACCTGACGCTGCGCCACGTGCCCTTCGTCGTGGCCGACGCTGCCACCGGCGACGATGCCTACGACCGCTATCTCGACCACCTGCAGCTCATCATCGGACGGCCGTTGCTTGACGTTTTGGGAAAGACGACCGTCGACTTCCGAAACCACACGCTGACGGCGCCCCGCCGTCCGAAGCACCGCCAGAAGCGCACGCGCCGCTCCAACCTCGCCGTCGTCGACAACGTGCTGCTCGTGACGGCCAGCGACACGCTACAGCTGATTCCCGACTTCGGGGCCACCCACTCGTCGCTCGACAGCGCCTACTTCAGTCGCCAGAGTGCCGCCATCGTGGCACAGGCCACCCCCGACACCGTCAGCTACGTCGGCATCGGCGGTGTGGTCACAGCCATTGAGTACACCTTGAATGATTTCTCGCTTACCATTGACCGTAAGCGACTTACGGCTCCGCATATTACCGTCCATGCCACCAGCGGCTACGAGAGCCGCTTAGGGCTTGACTTCTTTACGCGCCAGAGCCGCGTCGTCTTCGACCTGCGGCGCTGGCGGCTGACGGTGGAGCCGTAGATATAGCTAAACTCCTCCCTTCTCCAGCAGGTCGGGCCTGAGCCGCCGCGTGCGCTCCAGCGCCTGTTCCAGTTCCCAGTTGCGTATCTTGGCCTCGTGGCCGCTGAGCAGCACGTCGGGCACCCGCCAGCCTTTGTAGTCGGCGGGGCGCGTGTAGATGGGAGCAGCCAGCAGGTCGTCCTGGAAGCAGTCAGAGAGTGCCGACTGCTCGTCGCCGATGACGCCAGGCACGACGCGCACCACGGCGTCGGCAATCATCGCCGCCACCAGTTCGCCGCCCGTCAGCACGAAGTCGCCGATGCTGATTTCGCGGGTGATGAGGTGGTCGCGCACGCGCTGGTCCACGCCCTTGTAGTGTCCGGCCAGGATGATGATGTTGCCCAGCAGCGACAGCTCGTTGGCCATGTGCTGGTCGAAGCGCTCGCCGTCGGGCGAGGTGAAGATGACCTCGTCGTACGAACGCTCGGCCTTCAGGGCCGTGATGCAGCGGTCAATGGGCTCGCACTGCATCACCATGCCGGCGCTGCCGCCGTAGGGGTAGTCGTCTACGCGGCGCCACTTGTCGAGCGTGTAGTCGCGCAGGTTGTGCAGGTGTATTTCGGCCAGGCCTTTCTTCTCGGCGCGGGCCAGTATTGATTCGTGTACGAAGCCCTCGAGCATCTCGGGCAGTACGGTGATGATGTCTATTCGCATAAGTATTCCTTTATTTCGTTGATTCTTCGTTCGCCGGCCTCGCGCCCCGTCTGGTAGACGCGCTCCATCTCCTCGGGGTCGTGGCACGTGTGGCCTATCTTGAGCGGGGCGTCGGGGCGTATGACGAGGCAGCGCCCCTCACGCTCGGCCTTGGCCACGTAGTCGAGCTGGGCGTTGTACATGGCCGGTCGGCGCTCCATGGCCTCAATCATGTGCGGATACTTCCGCAGTCCGAGGCGCATCAGGGGCATCAGCCGCAGCGGCTCCTTCCGGTAGCCGGCAGGCTGGGTCAGCACGACCACGTTGCGCCCGTAGCCGTTCCGCTCGGCCCACTCCAGGGGTATGCTGTCGCTGACGCCGCCGTCGAGCAGTGCCTGGCCGCTGATCCACACGGGCTTCGATACCAGCGGCATCGACGCCGAGGCGCGTATCCACTCGTAGGTGTCGTAGTTGCACTCGTCGAGCTGCCGGTAGACGGGCTTGCCCGTCATGACGTCGGTGCATACCACGGTGAACGTCATGGGGTTCTGCTCGAAGGCCTCGTTGTCGAACACGTCGTACTTCTTCGGCACGACGTGGTAGGCGAAGCGGGCGTTGAAGTAGTCGCCCGAGGCCAGCAGTGACTTCACGCCGCTGTACCGTGGGTCGCGGGCGTAGCGCTTGTTGTAGCGTATGGCGCGCCCCGGCTGTCGCGACTTCATGTTGCAGCCGAAGGCCGCCCCAGCCGACACGCCGACGAGTCCGTCGGGCCACACCTGGTGCTCCATCATCACATCGATGATGCCCGCCGTGAACAGGCCGCGCATGGCGCCGCCCTCAAGTACGAGTCCTTTCTTCATATATCCGTCTTCTTTCCTTATAGTTCATTTTCGCGTAGCGCCGCCACTCCTGTGCACCGCCGTCCTTGCAGCGCTCGGCGTAGCCCAGGTCGTGGTCGTGGCGGTAGGCCTCCAGCTCAAAGGGGTTCAGCAGGTAGGCCGCGTTCTTCATGCGGCGGTTCCAGCCGAGGGCGCGCAGCCAGTACCAGCCGTAGCGCAGGTAGAAGCGCAGCCACGAGTCGCCCGTGGCCTGAGCCTGGCGCAGGTGTATCATCTCGTGGTTCTTCAGCGCGTCGTAGTGGCTGTTGAAGCGGTCGGCCTCCTCGCGTGAGTGTGTCACGATGAAGCCGAAGAACGTCAGGGCCTCATAGCCCCGGCGCAGCCAGAATGGGTCGCTCACGGCCACCATCATTCCCGTGCGGCTGGGCCTGACGGCCCTCGCCACGAGTCGCAGTATGCTAAGCGGGTTGTTCATTTTGGAGGGCAAAGTTACACAAAAGATTCCTAACGCCAAACTTTTTCCCTTGTTTTTTGTCGGCCGTGCCTTTTATCGTGGTCCAAATGCCTATAATGGATAGCGAAAGGGCAAAACACCCCGCACTTCCCGCACTTCTGGCCTAACCTGTTGACGGTCAGCGTCCTTCGGCGCTCTGTCCTCGCCAGAACCTGCACCAGACCTGGCACCGGAACCTGCACCTCGACGTTCCCACGGCCTTGAATTTTTATTCACCGCCAGTGAACAATCGCCGCCTGCCGCGCCGTCGCGTATAGTCGGCTCCTCGCAGGTGTAAGAAGTGTGGGAAGTGCTGGTCCTTTTTTCCTTTTGCAACTATAGTGGCAATACGACAACTTTTCGGGGGAAATAGCGTGCCATATCAGAAAAAAGTTGTAACTTTGCACCCCATATATAACTAAAAGCTGCAAGCAATGAACGTAAAGCGACTACTGACACAGAGCATCCTCGCCATGATGGCCATGACCGCCACGGGGCAAGACTACTACGACTTGACTGATCACTACCTGACGAACGCCACGTTCGACAGCGAGTATGACTACGACCTCGGGCGCACAGGCAACGTGGCTGAGGAGATTCAGCCCGTGAACGGGTGGACCAGTGACCACACGGCGAGTTACACCGTCGTGGGCGTCTATCAGGTGGGCACACCCATCACTTACAACGGCGCGTCGATACCCGCCACTAATGCCGACGGCCAGCAGGCCGGCGGCGTGCTCGCCCTCTCGACGGGGTGGGAGCAGGAACTGAGGCTCAACCAGACGGTGACGCTGCCCGCAGGCCAGTATAAGCTCACGGCAGCCTACTACAACGGCGACCCCGCGAAGACGGGGGGCACGAGTCTGCTGGCCTGGGTGCCACAGAGTGGCACACGGGTAGCGTCGCGGGTGACGTCGTTCGCCGTGGGCCAGTGGACGCTCGACGAGCTGACGTTCACGCTGACCGCCACGCGTACGGGCAAGGTGCAGATAGGTTTCAAGGCTGTAGCGGGCGGCTCGGCCAACTCGGCCAAGATTGCCGTCGACTACGTCAGGCTGCTGCGCCAGACGCCCTATAGCACCGACGAGCAGAGCATGACGGGCAGCACGCCCACGGTGACCACCGACACGCGCTTCGTCCGCGGTGCGACGTGGGCCTTCGGCCGCATGACGGTGGCCGCCAACGGGGCAACCATCCGCGAGCAGGGCTTTTGCTACAGCAGCGCGACGGCCGAGCCGACCGTCAGCGACGGGCGCAGCACACGGGTGCTGTCGAACGGCGTCTACTGGCTGAAGCACCTGCAGCCCGCTACCAAGTACTACATGCGGGCCTACGCCGTCACCACCGGCGGACAGGTGGGCTATGGCGATGTCGTCAGTTTCTACACCGTTCCCAAGGGTAACGTCACCTACTCGTATAACAACGGCGGCGACGACGCGGCCAACGCCCGCATCACCAACGCGCTGAACGCGGCCTGCCACTACTTCAACAACATGACCTCGACCACCCGCCACTTCAACGTAGGCTACAGCGCCGGCACCCCCACCGCCGACTGCAACTACCAGCAGCAGCCCTGGATCAACATCGGGGCGCAGGCGTCGTATCAGCAGACGGGCACCTTCATGCACGAGATGCAGCACGGCATGGGCCTGCAGAACTACTCGACACAGTGGTCGAAGGCCAACCTGCGCTCAGGCAATGGTACGGGGCAGTGGACGGGCGACCGTGTGGCTGAGGCCCTCAACTTCTGGGACAACAACACGACGACCGTGCTCAACGGCGACAAGATACACATGTGGCCCTACGGCGTCAACGGCGCCAGCGAGGACAACAAGACGGTAGAGCTCTATCTGGCCAACGCCATGCTCTGCCAAGCCTTAGGCGAGGACGGCCTGGAGCATAATGAGACCCATTTCGCCGAGCCTTACTATGCCCTGAACCAGGAGGACGGCGTGAAGTACTACCTGAAGAGCGAGGCCGAGAGCCGCGGCCGTCTCACGGCGTTCCTCGTGGCCGAGGGCAGTACGCTGAAGTGGAAGGAAATGACGGCTACCGAGGCCGCCGCCGACGACCGCTCGGCGTGGTACATCACGTTCACGCCGCAGAATCAGTACTACCAGCTGCGCAATGCCGAGACGGGGCAATACCTCTCTTATGGCAGCAATGCCGTCCGCACGGCCACGGCCAGCGACGACTGGCACCTCATGCGGGGTAGGGTCGACGTCGACGGGCGCCGCGGCTACTGGATCATCCATCCCACCACGAACTGGACGCCGCCCTGTCTGCAGGCCAACGCCGGCGGAGCCACGGCGGCAGTGACGTTCAGCATTGCCAACTCGGCCGAGACGCAGCGCTGGCTCATCATGACCGCCGACGAGGTGGAGCAGGTCGAGGCGCAGGCCATTGCCGCCCGCAAAGCCGGGCTCGAGCCCTATCGCCGTCTGCTCAGCGTGCCTCACGTAGAGGATGCCCGCCAGGCCGACGCTACGCTGCAGGCCGTGCTGGCCGACGTTGAGAGCCGCTTAGAGACGGCCGCCACGTCAGCCGAGGTGGCCGCCCTGTTGGCCGAGGCCAAGACGGCCGCCGTGGCCTTCGTGCGGAGCGCCACGCCCACAGCGCCCGACCAGCCCTTCGACATGACGTGGATGCTCGAAAACCCCACCGTCGGCGAGACCATCGACGGCTGGACGACCACGGAGAGCATCACCGACCTGAGGGAGCAGAGCGTGGAGTTCTACCAGAAGACGTTCGACTTCTCGCAGACCGTCGAGGGCCTTCCCGCCGGCAGCTACGGCTTCGGCGTGCAGGCTTTCCAGAGGCCGGGCTGGCCCGGGTCGTGCAGCGGTGTGGCCGTCGCCGCCAGCCTCTATGCCGGCGCGGCGTCGCAGCCCGTGGCCCACGCCCTGAGCGACGCCCAGACGGGTCATGTCGGCGGCTCGGAGTCGGAGGTCGACGGCAAGTTCATACCCAACGACATGACTGCCGCGGCGCTCTACTTCGCCAAGGGCCTCTACACGAACACGGTCGAGACCCAGCTCACGGCCGACGGCAAACCGCTGAAGGTGGGCATCCGCTCAACGTCGTCGGCCGACTTCTACTGGACCATCTTCCGCAACTTCAGCCTCAGCTTCCATGGCGGCCTGACGGGCGACGTCAACCGCGACGGCACGGTTGACGGGACCGACGTCGACGTGCTGGCCCACTACCTCACGGGCGTCACGCCCGACGTCTTCGCCAGTAAGGCCGCCGACCTCGACGGCAACGGCGCGGTGGACATCGTCGACCTGACGCTACTGATAAAGAATCTATAAAAAAACAATATTATACACGACTATGAAACTTAAAGCATTATTCGCTGCCGGCCTGGCGACCATGATGGCCCAGCAGGCGGTGGCACAGACACCGAAAGTAACTACTGACACCCGTTTTGCACGCGGCGCCACGATGGCCTTCGGGCGCATCAAGGGGTCGGCCTCTGCCAATGGCGGCTCGGCCATCCAGAAGCGCGGTTTTTGTTTGAGTGAGACGACGGAGCCGACGGTCGATGACATCATCAGCACCAAGCAGCTCTCGAACAACGGCATCATCTACTACTTCACCGACCTGAAGCCCGCCACGAAGTACTACATGCGCGCCTACGCCACCAACAAGGACGGCGTGACGGGCTACGGCGACGTCATCAAGTTCTACACCCTGCCCATGGGCTCCATCAAGCTGTCGATGCGCGACGGCGGCGACGAGGCCACCTACAACCGCATCAAGACGGCCGCCGAGACCGCCGTGAACTGGTGGAACAACCTGACCGAGATGAAGGGCTTCAACCCGAGTGTGGGCTATGCTTCGGGAACGGCCACCGCCGACTGCTCGTATGGCGGCTGGATCCGCGTGGGGCCGAACACCTCCTACCAGCGCTGCGGCACTATCATGCACGAGATGCTGCACGGCATCGGCGTCATTCCCTGGGCCGACACCGAGTGGAGCCGCCACAACCTGCGCTCGTCGGTCAATGGCGACGGCTACGGCACCGGCTACTGGCTGGGCGACCGCGTGACCGAGGTGCTGACGTTCTGGGACAACAAAACGCAGCAGCTGAACGGCGACTACCAGCATATGTGGCCCTACGGCATCAACGGTGCTAACGAGGACAACGGCACCGACCTGCTCTACATCGGCAACTCACTGGTCTGCCAGGCCTTGGGTGAGGACGGCCTGCAGCACACGTCGTCGCTCTTTGCCGAGCCTTACTATGCCCTCAACCAAGAGGACACCATCAAGTACTACATCAAGAACGAGGCGCAGGACCGCGGGCTCTATACATCCTTCCTGAAGCCCAACGCCAGCGGACAGCTGAAGTGGGTGGAAATGACGAGCACCGAGGCTGCCGGGAACGACAGCACGGCCTGGTACATCACCTTCACCCCACAGAACCAGTACTACCAGCTGCGCAATGCTGCTACCGGCCAGTATATGACCTATAGCGGCGGCATCAAGACGGCCGCGAAGACGGCTCTGACGGCCAACGAGAACTGGCACCTGATGCGCGGTCGCGTCGATGTTGACGGGCAGCGCGGCTACTGGATCATCCACCCCGAGTCGAACTGGACGCCGAAGTGCCTGCAGGCCAATGCTAACGGCAACACGGCTCAGGCAACGTTCAACATTGCCAACACTGCCGAGGCGCAGCGCTGGCTCATCATGACCGCCGAGCAGACGAAGGCCGCCGAGGCGAAGGCCGTCGAGCTGATGCGCACACAGGTCGCTGAGGCCCTGAACCAGGTGAAGGCGCTGACCGAGGTGCCCCACACGTGTGCCGACGCCGCTACCGACGCCTCAGTGCAGCTCCAGCTGGGCTCGCTCGAGGAGCGCATGGCCGCCGCCGTGAGCACCACCGAACTGCAGTCCCTCAAGGACGAGGTGCGCCAGGCCGGCATCGGCTTCCTCGCCGCCGGCGTGACGCCCACGGACCTGTCGAACCCGTTCGACCTGACCTATCTGCTGGCGAACCCCACCATCGATGAGGGCACCGACGGCTGGTCGGGGGCTGCCACCGTCAACTACGGCTGCGGCGAGTTCTACGAGAAGACCTTCGACTTCAGCCAGACGGTCCGCGACCTGCCTCAGGGCACCTACGCCTTCTGCGTGCAGGGCTTCCAGCGCCCCGGCTCGACGACGGCGTCCTACCAGGACTACAAGGCCGGCAACAACCGCGTGAACGCCATCCTCTATGCCGGCGCTAAGAGTCAGAAGCTGGCACATATCTGCGACACCATACTCAGCCGCAGGCTGAACAAGGGCAACGAGAGCGCCGTGACCAGCGGCAAGTACGTGCCCAACGACATGCAGTCGGCCAGTGCCTACTTCGAGCGCGGACTCTACGACAACCGCGTCCTGGGCACCGTCGGTACCGACGGCTCGCTCAAGGTGGGCGTCAAGTCGACCAACATGGCTACGGCCTACTGGGTCATCTTCGACAACTTCCGGCTCTACTACTACGGCAGCGCGACGGCCGACGAGGTGACGGGCGTTGAGGGGGTCGCGATGGAATCGCAACAAACGAGGAAGGAGACGGTCTACGACCTGCAGGGACGTCGCGTTGCCAACCCCCAGCGCGGACTCTATATCGTGAACGGAAAGAAAATCGTGATTAAGTAAGCTATGGACGAGAAACAGCGGATAGAGCAGCTGCGCCGCGAGCTGCACGAGCACAACCACCGTTACTACGTAGAGAACCAGCCCACCATCAGCGACTACGACTTCGACCAGCTGATGAACGAGCTGCAGCAGCTGGAGGCCCGCCACCCCGAGCTCTACGACCCCAATTCGCCCACCCAGCGCGTGGGCAGCGACCTGCAGACGGCCTTCCGCCAGGTGGCCCACAAGTACCCCATGCTCTCGCTGGCCAACACCTACAACGAGCAGGACGTGCGCCAGTGGTACGACGCCGTCAGCCGGGGCCTCGGCGGCGAGCCCTTCGAGGTGTGCTGCGAGCTGAAGTACGACGGCCTCAGCATCTCGCTGACCTACGTCGACGGCCGGCTCGTGCAGGCCGTCACCCGTGGCGACGGCGTCCGCGGCGACGACGTGACGCAGAACGTGCGCACCATCCGCGCCATACCCCTCGTACTCTCCGCCTCGGGCTATCCGCAGACGTTCGAGATACGCGGCGAGATACTCATGCCGTGGGCATCGTTCGAACGGCTGAACCGCGAGCGCGAGGCCGCCGAGGAGCCCCTCTTTGCCAACCCCCGCAATGCCGCCAGCGGCACGCTGAAGAGTCTCGACTCGCGCGTCGTGGCCAGTCGCCAGCTCGACGCCTACCTCTATTATCTGCTGGGCGAGGACCTGCCCGCCGACGGCCACTACGAGAACCTGGAGTGTGCCCGCCAGTGGGGCTTCAAAATCTCGCAGGGCATGCGCAAGGCCAAGACTGTGGATGAAGTTTTTGACTTCATCAACTACTGGGACCAGGCCCGCAAGAACCTGCCCGTGGCCACCGACGGCATCGTGCTCAAGGTGAACACCCTGCGCCAGCAGCGCGCACTGGGCTTCACCGCCAAGTCGCCCCGCTGGGCCATTGCCTATAAGTTCAAGGCCGAGCGCGAGCAGACGCGGCTGCTGGAGGTGACCTACCAGGTGGGCCGCACCGGAGCCGTCACCCCCGTGGCCAATATGGAAGCGGTTCAGCTGGCCGGCACCACCGTGCGCCGTGCCACGCTGAACAACGAGGACTTCATCCGCTCGCTCGACCTCCACATCGGCGACATGGTCTACGTCGAGAAGGGCGGCGAGATTATACCCAAGATCGTGGGCGTCAACCTCGACGAACGGCCCATCATCGCCCAGCCCGTGGCGTTCATCAAGCGCTGCCCAGAGTGCGGCATGCCGCTGGTCCGCTACGAGGGCGAGGCCGCCTGGTACTGTCCTAACGACGCCGGCTGTCCGCCGCAGATCAAGGGCCGCATAGAGCACTTCGTGTCGCGCAAGGCCATGAACATCCTCGGGTTAGGACCTGAGATTATTGAAGACTACTACCGTCGTGGACTCATCAAGAACGTTGCCGACCTCTACGACATCGACGTGCAGCAGATCAACGGCGACGGCTCGCGCGACAGGTCGGCGCAGAATATCGTCCGCGCCATAGAGAAGTCGAAGGAGGTGCCTTTCGAGCGTGTCGTCTTCGCCCTCGGCATCCGCTTCGTCGGCGAGACCTCAGCCCGCCTGCTGGCCCGCCACTTCAAGTCGATGGACGCCCTGATGAACGCCGGACTGGAGGAACTGCAGGAGGTGGAGGGCATCGGCGAGGTGATGGCCAAGAGCATCATCAGCTACTTCCACAACGAGCAGAACCGCCAGATAGTGGAGCGGCTGCGCGGCTACGGCCTACAGTTCTCCCTTACCTCTCACCTCTTACCTCTCACCTCTAAGCTTGCCGGACTGTCCATCGTCATCAGCGGTGTGTTTGCACACCATAGCCGCGACGAGTACAAACTCATCATCGAGCAGAATGGCGGCAAGAACGTTGGCAGCATCAGCGGCAAGACCTCCTTCATCCTGGCGGGCGACAACATGGGCCCGTCGAAGCTCGAGAAAGCCCAGAAGCTCGGCGTCCGCATTGTTAATGAAGACGAATTCCTCAAAATGATAGAATAATGAGAAATCTAAAGACTGTTATTATTGAGATTGACGGAGAGCGGCATCGCCTGGAGCCCGTAGACGATGATGCGTTTATTTGCATTCCAGAGAAATGCTCCATGTACAAATGGTGTTATGAAGGCTATGGCAATGCCTATAAGAAATTGTGCGAAAAGTTCTTCAAACGGACAAAGTACAAAAGCTATCATTTTGTTGATGAAGAAATAAAGCAATCATGAACATCATCGTATCAAAGGAAATAGAACAGGTGTGCCCCGGATTCGTGGGGGCCGCCGTCGAGGCGCAGGTGGTTAACACGCCCTTCTGCGCCCCGCTCTGGGACGAAATACATGAGTGGGAGGAGCGCTTCCGACGCGAACTGACCACTGAATCGCTGAAGGAACTGAGCGGCATTGCTGCCACGCGCGCCGTCTATAAGCGGTGCGGCAAGGATCCTTCGCGCTACCGTCCGGCCTCCGAACAACTCGTGCGCCGCATGCTGCAGGGCAAGGAACTCTACCAGATTGACACGCTCGTCGACCTGGTGAACCTCGCCTCTATCGCTTTCGGCTACAGCATCGGCGGCTTCGATGCCGACCACTTCGTCGGCGACACGCTGACGCTCGGTGTGGGCCGCGAGGGCGAGCCCTACGAGGGCATAGGCCGCGGCCAGCTGAACATTGCGGGGCTGCCCGTCTACCGCGACGCCCAGGGTGGGGTGGGCACCCCGACCAGCGACCACGAACGTACGAAGATGACGCTCGCGACGACACACCTCGTGGTGCTCATCAACGGCTACGACGGCGACGCCGCCCGCGTGCGCCAGAATGCTGAGTTCATCCAGGCGCTGACACGCCGGTACTGCCAGAGCGACGGGGGCACCGTCACGCTATTTGGCCGTGATGTTCAGGCTGGCGGGCTTTAGCTGGCTGGCCGAGCACGAAAGGCTGAGCACGGCCGGGGTGCGGCCGCTCTGTATGAGCACCTGGGCCAGACCGTTGAAGGCGGGGATGCTGAACTCTCGGCAGTCAGCCTGGCGCGGGTGATCCTCGCCCAAGTAGGCTGGGTCGCCATTGCCGGCGCCGAGAATGCGGCCCTCGCCCTGGAGTGTCAGCGTCAGCTGTGGACAGGCGTCGGGGACGATGCGCCCACGGGCGTCCTGTACCTCGACGGTGACGACGCTCAGGTCGCGCCCGTCGGCCGTAATGGTCTGGCGGTCGGCCTTCATCACAATCTTTGCAGCAGGCTTTGTCGTCTCTATAGTCTCGGTGAGCAGTCGCTTGCCGTTCTTGTAGCCTGTGGCCACGACGCGGCCTGGCTGGTAGGTGGCCGTCCACTTCAGGTGGCCGCCCTTAGGCATCTGCTTGCGGCCCAGCCGCTTGCCGTTCACCGTCAGCTCTACCTCGTCGCAGTTGCTGTAGGCCCAGATTTCCACCTCCTCGCCCTCGTGGCCCTGCAGGTTCCAGTGGGGGAAGATGTGGAGCACGGGCTCTTCCGTCCACCATGCCTTCAGATACCATGCCTCGTCCTTAGGGAATCCGCAGTAGTCGAGAATGCCGAACTCAGAATCGTGGGCAGGATAGCTGAGCGGGTTGGGCTCGCCGCGGTAGTCGAAGCCCGTCCAGTAGAACAGGCCGGCCGCCCAGGGGCGCTCGTCGTAGAACTTCCAGCCGCGCTCGATGACGTTCTCTATGTGGTGGTGGGTGGTGTCGCGGTTCATCGATACCATGTGGCCGGGCTTGTCGGCGCTGTTGAAGTAGACGCCGCGCGTGCCGCAGCCCGTGGTCTCCTCGGTGCCCACAATCTTCCAAGCGGGGTTGGCCTTCTTCCGGTTGTCAACGTCGTTCTGCACGATGTAGTTGAAGCCCACCACGTCGAGACCCTTGATGAGCTCCGTGCCGCCGGCGTTGGCCACGGTGCTGGGGCGCGTGGGGTCGTAGAGGCGGGTGTACTCGCGCATGGCCTCGGCCACGCGGGTGCCCTGGATGGTGTTCTCGAGTCCCCACTCCTCGTTGCCGTCGCTCCAGAGGATGATGCTGGGGTGGTTGCGGTCGCGCTTGATCATCCGCTCCAGCAGTCGCAGGTGCTCGTCGTTGATGCCCATGAGGCGGTTCTCGTCGATGACGAGCATGCCCTCGCGGTCGCAGATGTCGAGCAGTGCGGGCGTCATGGGGTTGTGCGAGGCGCGGTAGGCGTTGCAGCCCAGCTCCTTCAGCCGCTTGATGCGCCAGGCCTGCAGGGCGTCGGGGATGGCAGCCCCCACGCCGGCGTGGTCCTGGTGCATGTTGACGCCTTTCAGCTTCAGCGGCTGGCCGTTCAGCAGGAAGCCGCGGTCGGCCGTGAAGCTGATGTCGCGGATGCCCGTCGTCGTCTCGTAGACGTCGGTCACGCGGCCGTCGGCCTTGACCGTTGTCACCACCTTATATAAATAAGGGTCGGCCGTCGACCAGAGGTGGGGCTTGTTTAAGTGAAGAGTGAAAAGTGAAGAGTGAAGAGTTTGCTTCGCCTTCAAGGTGAGGGTCAAGGGGTTGGACTTGGCGACCTCCTGACCGTCAGCATCAAGCAGGCGGTGGTTGACTTCACACTGTTGCATGGTCAGTGAGTGGTTGCTGATGTCTGTCTCCACGTGGATGGTGGCCTCGGCATAGGGCGGCCTGAGCTCGGCCCAGACGAACGTGCCGAAGGGGGCCACGCTGACGTCGGCCGACTTCACGAGCCACACGTCGCGGTAGATGCCGGCACCCTCGTAGAACCAGCCCTCCTCGAGCGAGGCGTCGGCGCGCACGCAGATGAGGTTCTCGTCGCCATACTTGACGTAGGGCGTGATGTCGTAGACCTGGGTGGCATAGCCGCTGGGCTCAGTGCCCATGTAGAAGCCGTTGAACCACACCTGGGCGTTGCGGAAGATGCCGTCGAAGCGCAGCATCAGCCGCTTGCCGAGGTCGTCGCGGCCGATGGTGAGCGTCTTGCGATACCAGCCGACGCTCGTGGCGGGATATTTGTAGCCCACGGTCTTGTAGCCGTGCGAGTGGCTGGCCTCGCGGGCGTAGGGCAGGGTGGTGACCCAGTCGTGAGGCAGGCGCACGGTCTGCCAGGCCGAGTCGTCGAACTTCTGGGCGTAGGGGCCCTCGTTGTGTATGGAGTTGGCCTTCGTCAGGTAGTTGAAGTACTCCGTGCCGCAGCCGAAGTCCTGCTTCGGGTCGGCGGCGTGGCCGAGTGCGAAGCGCCACCCCTCGTCGAGCAGCGTTGCCTGGCGCAGGTTCTGCGTGTTGGCTGTGATGGTGGCTGCGCAGGCCAGTAGTGATGCGAGCAGCCGGTGGGTCAGTGTCTTGTTCATAGGTCGTGTAGTGGGGTTCGTTTGTAGTTTACGGGTACAAAGGTAAGACAATAACTCCAAAAACAATGCGACTTTCTTGTTTTTATTCTGTTTTTTTCGTATTTTTGCACCAGAAAAGCTAAAACCAGACATGATAAAGACCCTTTACCGACAGATAGGCCGCTACTGGAAGGCCTCGCTGCTGACGCCCCTGTGGACGGCACTGGAGGTGGTGATGGACGTGCTCATACCCTACGTCACGGCCTCGCTCATTGACCGCGGCATCAATGCCGGCGACATCTCGCAGGTGTACTACTACGGAGCGATAATGATTGGCATGGCGTTCCTCTCGCTCGCCTTCGGCATCATGGCCGGGCGCTCGGTGGCCTACGCCGCCACGGGCTTTGCCGCCAACGTCAGGCGGGCGATGTACCGCAATATTCAGCGCTTCGCCTTCTCTGACATCGACAAGTACTCCACCTCGGGACTCGTCACCCGCATGACTACCGATGTGTCGAACCTGCAGAACGCCTACCAGCAGATTCTGCGCATCACCGTCAGGGCGCCCTTCCGCCTGCTGCTCAGCATCGTGATGTGTCTGGTCATCGACGCCCGCCTATCGTTCATCTTCATCGTGGCGATGGTCGTGCTGAGCTTCTCGCTCTACAACATCATCTCGCGGGTGGCGCGGCTCTTCCGGCAGGTGTTCGAGAAGTACGACGACCTGAACCAGAGCGTGCAGGAAAACGTCCAGGCCATCCGCGTGGTCAAGGCCTTCGTCCGCGAAGACTACGAGAACCAGAAGTTCGGGCGTGCCGCCGAGGCACTATATAAGTTATATGTACGCGCGGAGAGCCTGATGGCGCTGAACCACCCCGTGATGAACCTCGTGGTCTACGGCTGCATCATCGCCCTGTCGTGGTGGGGCGCCCACTTCATCGTCGGCGGCACGCTGACCACGGGCGAGCTGACCAGCCTCTTCACCTACGTGATGTCAATCCTGCAGTCGCTGATGATGCTCTCGATGATCTTTGTCATGCTGACGCAGAGTGCCGCCTCGGCGCGCCGCGTCTGCGAGGTCATCGACGAGCAGCCCGACATCGTGAACCCCGAGAATCCCGTCTACGAGGTCAGCGACGGCAGTGTGGAGTTCCGGGGGGTAAGGTTTGACTATAAGCCCACCCCCGGCCCCTCCCCAAGGGAGGGGGGCGGAGAATACCAGACTCCCCTCCCTTGGGGAGGGGGCGGGGGTGGGCCTCACCGCCGCTCGGCCCTCTACAACGTCACGTTCAGCATCGGCAGCGGCGAGACCATCGGCGTCATCGGCGGCACCGGCTCGGGTAAGTCGACGCTCGTCAGTCTGATTTCGCGACTCTACGACGCCGGGCAGGGCGAGGTGCTGGTAGGCGGGCGCAATGTGCGCGACTACGACCTGGCGACGCTGCGCTCCTCGGTGGCCGTCGTGCTGCAGCAGAACACACTCTTCAGCGGAACGGTGCTCGACAACCTGCGCTGGGGCAACCCCAAGGCCACGGTCGAGGAGTGCCGCGAGGCCTGCCGGCTGGCCCAGGCCGACGACTTCATCATGGAGATGCCCGAGCAGTACGACACCCGCATCGAGCAGGGCGGCACCAACGTCTCTGGCGGACAGAAGCAGCGCCTCTGCATTGCCCGCGCCCTGCTGAAGCGGCCGAAGGTGTTGGTGCTCGACGACTCCACGTCGGCCTGCGACACCCAGACCGACGCCCGCATACAGCGCGCCTTCCGCGAGGAGCTGCCCGACGTGACGAAGCTGATCATCGCCCAGCGCATATCGAGCGTGGAGCACTGCGACCGCATCCTCGTGATGGATGGCGGCGCCGTCACCGGCTTCGACACCCACGAGCGGCTGCTCGCGACGAACGCCCTCTACCGTGAGATTTACGACATACAGACCGCCGACAGCGGCGACTTCGACGTGAAAGGAGGTGAACAATGAGACAACCCAGTTTTGGAGGCCCTCGCGGTCAGCGCGCACAGGCCGGATTTCAGAAGATAGACCGCCGGACGCGCAGCATCATCTGGCGCATGGCCCGCATGGTGCTCAGCGACTACAAGTTCTCTATCGGCGTGGTGCTCGTCTGCATCGTCGTGACGTCGGTGACGACGCTCGCCTCGACGCTCTTCACGCGTACGCTGATAGACGACTACATCGTGCCGCTGACGCAGACGGACAACCCTGAGTACCACTCGCTGGCACAGGTGCTCTTCAAGCTCGGACTGGTGCTGCTCGTCGGCGTCGTCTGCTCGTATCTCTACAACCGCCTGATGATCAACGTCTCGCAGGGCACCCAGCTGCGCCTGCGCCGACAGCTGTTCGAGCGCATGGAGCGGCTGCCCATCAGCTACTTCGACCAGCGGCAGCACGGCGACATCATGTCGGTCTATACCAACGACGTCGACTCGCTGCGGCAGATGATCTCGACGGCCCTGGCCCAGGTCTTCAACTCGGTCATCACCATTGGCGTCACGCTGGCCTCGATGGTGGTGCTCAGCGTGCCGCTGACGCTCGTCAGCTGTGTCATGGCCGTGGTGATGATGGTCACCACCACGCAGCTGGGCAAGCGGTCGCGCCGCTACTTCCGCACGCAGCAGGAGTCGCTGGGCCGCGTCAACGGCTTTATCGAGGAGATGATGACGGGCCAGAAGGTGGTTAAGGTCTTCTGCCGCGAGCAGCAGGCCATCAGCGACTTCGAGGCTATCAACGAGCAGCTGCGCTCGTCGGCCTGCAGTGCCAACCGCATAGCCAACATCGTGATGCCCGTCAACGGCAACCTGTCGAACCTCGGCTACGTGCTCATCGCCGTCGTCGGCGCCACGCTGGCCCTCGGCAACTTTTCACTTTTCACTTTTCACTTATCACTTGGAACCATAGTTGCCTTCCTGACGCTGAACAAGAGCTTCACGCAGCCCATCACCCACGTCTCGCAGCAGATTAACTCGGTGCTCAACGCCGCCGTCGGTGTCGAGCGCGTGTTCACGCTGATGGACGCTCAACCCGAGGTGGACGAAGGGAAAACCGAGCTTGACAGCCCGAAGGGCGACGTCGACTTCCGTCACGTTGACTTCGGCTATGTGCCTGAGAAACAGGTGCTCTTCGACATCGACATCAATACGCAGCCCGGCCAGAAGATTGCCTTCGTGGGCGGAACGGGGGCCGGCAAGACCACTGTCATCAACCTCATCAACCGCTTCTACGAGGTGGGCAGCGGCGAGGTGCTCTACGACGGCATACCCATCACCCACATCAGCAAGCAGTCGCTGCGCCACTCGATGAGTATCGTGCTGCAGGAGACGCACCTCTTCACCGGAACGGTGCTTGAAAACATACGCTACGGCCGCCTCGACGCCACCGACGACGACTGCATACGCGCCGCACAGATGGTAGGCGCCCACGACTTCATACGCCGTCTGGCCAATGGCTACCAGACGATGCTGCAGGGCGACGGCGGCAACCTCTCGCAGGGCGAGCGCCAGCTGCTGGCCATTGCCCGCGCCGCCGTGGCCGACCCGCCCGTGCTCATTCTCGACGAGGCAACCTCATCAATTGACACGCGCACCGAACAGCTCGTGCAGCGCGGCATGGACACCATCATGCAGGGTCGTACCACGTTCGTCATTGCCCACCGTCTCTCCACCGTGCGCAATGCCGACCAGATTATCGTCCTCGACCACGGCCGCATCGTCGAGCATGGCACCCACGCCGAGCTCATGGCTCAGCGCGGCCGCTACTATCAGCTGAACGTCGGCGGCGATACCGATTTGCTGAAGTGAGGAAACGGCACTGAACCGGCCCCATTCTGCCTCAGTGCATATAAATGAATTTCACGAATTATACGAATTGAGCCATACCAGTAATCGGTGGGCGGTGAATTCGTATAATTCGTGAAATTCGTAGTCAGGACTCCGCTTAGTCGGCAGCCTCGAACTCCTCCAGGAAGCGGGTGTCGTTCTCGGAGAACAGGCGCAGGTCGTTGACGCGGTACTTCAGGTTGGTGATGCGCTCCACGCCCATGCCGAAGGCGTAGCCCGAATAGCGCTTCGAGTCGATGCCACACTGCTCAAGCACGTTGGGGTCGACCATGCCGCAGCCGAGGATTTCGACCCAGCCCGTGTGCTTGCAGAAGCCGCAGCCTTCGCCGCCGCAGATGAAGCACGAGATGTCCATCTCGGCACTCGGTTCCGTGAACGGGAAGTAGGAGGGGCGCAGGCGGATCTTCGTATCGGGGCCGAACATCTCCTTGGCAAACGAGAGCAGCACCTGCTTCAGGTCGGTGAACGAGACGTTCTCGTCGATGTAGAGTCCCTCCACCTGGTGGAAGAAGCAGTGGGCGCGGGCCGTGATGGCCTCGTTGCGATAGACGCGGCCGGGACAGATGACGCGGATGGGGGCCTTCAGCTGGCCGTCCTCGGTGTGCATCTGCTCCATGACGCGGGCCTGCACCGAACTGGTGTGCGAGCGCAGCAGAATGTTCTTGGTCACGTCGTCAGGATGCTGCGAGACGAAGAACGTGTCCTGCATGTCGCGGGCGGGGTGGTCGGCGGCGAAGTTCATTTTCGTGAAGACGTGGAGGTCGTCCTCCACCTCGGGGCCGTCGGCCAGCACGAATCCCATGCGCGAGAAGATGTCGATAATCTCGTTGGTGACGATGGTCAGCGGGTGGCGCGTGCCGAGCTTAATGGGGTAGGGCGTACGCGTCAGGTCGGTCTGCTCGTCGCCCGTCTCCTGAGTCTCGCACTGCTCGCGCAGCTGGTTGATGCGCTCCTGTGCCATCTGCTTCAGCTCGTTAATCTTCATGCCGATGGTCTTCTTCTCGTCGGCAGCCACGTTGCGGAAGTCGTTCATCAGGGCCGTAATCTCGCCCTTCTTGCTGAGGTATTTCAGTCGCAGTTGTTCTACTTCGTCAGCGTTGTTGGCGCTCAGCGTCTGTACTTCTTTCAGAAGCTGGTCTATCTTGTCGAGTATCATGATTATTTACGATTTACTGATTATCTATTTACGATTTTGTCAATTCGGCTGCAAAGGTACGAAATAATTATCGATTTCTTACAAAGAATTAAGAATTATTTTGTAACTTTGCACGCTGAATTCAGAAAGACTGACAATGAAGAGGCTTTCTTTGGTTGCATTGGCACTGGCTCTACTGATGCTTTCGTGCAAGGGTGGGCAGACGGCAGCACCGACCGACACCGCGTCGGCCGACTCTGCCGACACCGCCGCTACTGACAGCGTCGGCGAGGTGCTCGACACGCTGGAACAGCTCATCACCGAGACGCCTATGCCACGCGCCGCCGACGAGCTGTTCGACGACTTCCTGTTCAACTTCGCCGCCAACCGTAAGCTACAGATGGAGCGCATAGCCTTCCCCCTGCAGACGATACGTAACGGCAAGACGACCCGCGTGGGCCGCGGCGAGTGGCAGATGGAGCACTTCTTCATGCGCCAGGATTTCTACACCGTGCTCTTCGACGACCAGCAGCAGATGGAACTCGTGCGCGACACGTCGGTCAGCCAGGCTACGGTTGAAAAGATTTACTTCAACACCAGGGCCGTGATACAGTACAAGTTCCGCCGTGTGAAGGGTGCCTGGATGCTGTTGGAGGTCGTCACAGAGCCGATAGCCCAGAACCGCAACGCATCGTTCCTGGAGTTCTACCACCAGTTTGTCACCGACTCGGCATTCCAGGCCGAGAGTCTGGGCCAGACTGTGACGTTCGTGGGTCCCGACCCCGACGACGACTTCGCCCAGATGGAGGGCATACTGACGCCCGACACGTGGCCGGCCTTTGCACCGGAGCTGCCCGACCGCATGATTTACAACATCGTCTACGGCAAACCGCAGGGCGACTCCGACCAGAAGGTCTTCGTCATGCGCGGCATTGCCAACGGTCTGGAGGTTGAGATGACCTTCAGCCGCGACGGGGGGCAGTGGCGGCTCGTGAAGCTCGTGGAGTGAGGAGTGTGAATTGAGATATGTTAGATATACGCGATTATAGTCTTTTGGAGCATAATACGTTTGGCATCTATGCACGGTGCCGGCGTTTCATGAGCTTCCTGTCAATCGAGGAGGCCAAGGAGGTGGCAGCCCAGCTGCGAGCCGACGACGCTCCTTATATAATAATAGGTGGCGGCAGCAACCTGCTGCTCACCGGCGACTACGACGGTACGGTGGTGCGGTCGCGCATCTTTCTGGCCTGCGAGAAAGGCGATACCGTCAGCTGCGGCAGCGGCGTGAGGTTCGACGAACTGGTTGAGGAGACCCTCCGCCACGGACTCTACGGTCTTGAGAACTTGTCGTATATTCCCGGCGACGTCGGCGCTGCAGCCGTCCAGAACATCGGGGCCTACGGTGTCGAGGTAAAGGACCTGATAAAGCATGTGTGGGCCATCGAGATTGCCACCGGCGAGTTGCGGTGCTTCAGCGCCGAGGAGTGTGGCTATGGCTACCGCTACAGCCGTTTCAAGGACGAGTGGCGCGGCCGCTACCTGATAACGCAGGTGGACTTCCAGCTGAGCCGTCAGTTCGTGCCTCATCTGGACTACGGTAACATCAGGCGGGAGCTGGACGAGCGCCACATCACCGAGCCGACGGCTATGGAACTGCGAACCATCATCACCCTGATGCGCCAGGAGAAACTGCCCGACCCGCGCGTGCTGGGCAATGCCGGCAGCTTCTTCATGAATCCCGTCGTCAGCCGACAGCAGTATGAGCAGTTGGCGGCCCAGTATCCGCAGATGCCCCACTACTACGTCGACGAAGCCCACGAGAAGATTCCCGCCGGGTGGATGATCGAGCAGTGCGGGTGGAAGGGACGCTCCCTGGGCCGGGCTGGCGTTCACGACCGCCAGGCACTGGTGCTGGTGAACCTCGGCGGGGCAACGGGCCGCGAGATTGTCGAGCTGTGCCACGCTATTCAGCACGACGTCAGCGAGCGGTTCGGCATCATGCTGCAGCCCGAGGTGAACATCGTGTAGCTGTCGCCGACCGCCTTTTTCACCGATTTGTTTGGCGGTTTCGACTTTATTTCGTAATTTTGCACCGTCTTACGGGAACTCGGGTGTCCTCGCCCGCCTACAGCTAACAACCAATTTTTACTAACAATAAACAATTAAGCGTATGAGAAAACTAAAACTATTCATGGCAGCCTTCGCCCTCGTCGGCGGAAGCGTTGCGGCAATGGCGCAGACTGATGTCACGTCAACGTATCTCACTAATGCGGACTTCTCGCAGGGAACACCGATTGGCAACCATCTGTGTGGCTATGGTAAGGATATGGAAACTAATGGAACCACCCACTATGGCATTCAAGATGTGACGGGGTGGACTAAAGTGGTCACTGATGCTGATAATTCTAACGCTTCCTATCCTAATTCAGGTATGGGCGGTGCCATTTTCTCCTATGGAAGCAATTGGCAATTGAAGGGAAACAATAAGGCTGCTCCAGCTGAAGGTCCTAATGGTGCGACAGGCAATTGCCTCGGTTTCTTCGCCGTTTGGGGCTGTGGCGGCTATTATTATCAGGATGTAACTCTTCCTGCCGGTAAATACACCATCACCGTACCGATGTATAATCAAAGTGGTACACAGGAAAACACGACTTACACGGGCTTCTTCCCCACCGAAGGAACAAATAGGACTGTGGCCGTCAATCCCACTGTCGGTTCATGGGTAAACCAGACCGTGACATTCACCTTGGACGCCGAGACTGCCGGACAGATTCGCCTCGGTTATAAGTCTACAGGCAGTGGCTCTGGTGCTAACCCTCATATCTTTATTGACTGCGTTAAGATTGAGTACACCGACATCGCATTAGGAGGTGCCCAAGATATACTTGAAGGTTTCATAAAGAAAGCTGAAGCCTTAAACGGTGTCCTTGGTAACGCAAACTTGACTTCAGCTATTAGTTCTGCAAAAACCACACTGGCAGAGGCTACATCCTCAACTGACGTTGAAGATGCAGCCAACGAACTTAAAAGTGCAATCGACGATGCATTGGATAATGCAGAGCCAGTGTCTTTGGTTAATGGAGACTTTAATACATCCCCCAATATAAAAAAAGATGGCAGTAGCAGTGTGTCGTTTATTGACCCTGCTACAGAAGAAAAACCGTATATTTATCCAGTCTCCGGTTGGACTCCAAATTTTAAATTTAAATCAACTGCTTCCCAAGGTACGACAGCTTCATACGGTGCAACAATAACAGGTGATAAAGGTAATAACGGGACAAATCCTCCTTCGGCAGACATGTTTGGTAGTTCTGAAGGAGCTGCGCTCCACTTGTCATCAGGCTGGGGTGATCAGGCTCGGTATAAGCAGGTAATTGAGTCTTTGTCCTCTGGTCGTTACCTGTTCTACTACGAGGCGAATAATCAGAATGCGAGCGCAACAACACTTGTCGACAACTTCTTTGGTGTAAGTGGATTAGCAGGCGACTTTTATGGTACGTCTAATAGTTTTGTTTATTCAAATGCGAAATCATTCCCATATAACGAATGGGTTGCCAATGCTTTCGAGTTTGATGTTGCTAAAGAGTCAACTGTTACATTCCATGTCGGTGTTACGGGTTCAACAGGCGGTTCTGCCTCTGCACCAAAGCTTTGGGTAGATAATGTTCTGATATACCGTATAGCAGATATTATTGTCACTGACGAAGATGCGAGCAAGATTATAGCTGAGGCTGAAGGCCTCTCCTCTGCTGCCATGAAAGCTGAATACAAGTCTGAAATCAATCAAACTTTGAGCGATTTCAAGGGCTCCCAAACGATGAGTAACTATATAAAACTTAACAGTGCACTCGCCAAAGCGCAGGAGAGCGCAAACATTTACAAGAAACTTGACGTTGCCATTAAAAACGCAGAAAGTTGGTCAACGCAGGGTACTGCTGCGACTCTTCGTTCAAAATATAATGCAGGTCAATATGATGACGAAGCAACTGAGACCAGTATCTATGAAGAATATCAATCTGCGGAAATTTCTGCACTTGCCGATAACGATGCGTCAGACTGGACTTCAGCTTTATTGAACCCAAGTTTTGAAACAGGAGACCTGACGGGATGGAGCGCAGAAAAGCGTGATGATACCGGGGCTAAGGAGAATAGTAATAGCACATATACTATTACTGGTGCAGATGGTAAATATGTGTTTAATACATGGGGCGGCACTGCTGAAAATAATGTTTATCAGACTGTGAAAGGTTTACCCGCAGGCACCTATACGCTAAGTGCTCTGCTTGCAGGGTTTAAAGGAGAAAAACTCGTTTTAGCTGCAGGTGATGAGACCAGTTCTGTGACTGTTGAAGGTGATAAGACTGTAGGCTATACTGTAAATGTCGTATTTGAACATTCTGGCGGCGATTTGCTTATTAAAGCAAGTAATACCAAGAGTCAGGAGACCAGCGACAGATCCTTCCTCAAGGCAGACAACTTTAGACTTATGGCAGGTGGCCTGGCTAATGATTACACAGCCCTTAATACCGCTATAGATCTTGCAGAGTCTAAGAAACTCGGCTTTGAAAGTGGGGAGTATGCACCTTATAATAATGTTGAAGCTTTAGAGGCTTTAGTGAAGGCTAAGGCTATTGACCAAAAGGGAGATAATAGCCAAAGCTATATTGACGGCTTGGTAGAAAAACTGAACAATTGGACAGCTAATTCTGGCGACGTAGATATTATCTTTAATGGGCATTTCGCTCAGGCAGATGGATGGAATCCTTTAGGATGGAGTCGTAGCAATGGTGCATGGGGACAGCAGATATCAGGAATTGAAGCTTCTACAGGAGCAGAGAATGGTACTGCTTGGTACTACAATACAGAAGGTGCATGGGAATATGGTAAAGCAGGTGTTTACACCATGCCGCTTCTTGAAAACACCTGGTATACGCTGACCTTTAAATACCGTTCTCACGAGGATAATTCGAATAATTGGATGAAGGCTTCTGTCTTAAATGAAGAAGGAGAAGGCTTGTCTGAAACACAGTTCGAAAAGAACGGAAGTAAAACTAACTTTGTAACTGCGAAAGCAACATTCTGTACAGGTGCGGCAGGGAATTATATACTGAGACTTTATCAGTCTGGTAATACTCATTTGACAGATGTCTCTATCGTCAAGGCTACCCCCGAGAGCGTCACTGTCGGCTCTGACGGCTATGCTACCTACGTCGGCGAATACGACCTCGACTTCTCGGCTACCGACATCAAGGCCTACACGGCTAAGGTTGCCGACGGCAAGGTGGTGCTGACCCAGATTGAGAAGGTGGCTGCCGGTACGCCCGTGGTGCTCTATTACGAAGGTGGCAAGACCGAGGATATTCCGTTCGCTGCTACAACTGACACGCCCGCCGAAAGCGACCTCGTGGCTGGTAACGGCGCAAAGGTTACTACCATCGACGGCACCTACACCAACTACATCCTGAATAACGGCAAGGGCATCGGCTTCTACCAGGCTAACAACCAGACCGTCGATAAGGGCCGTGCTTACCTGCACGTGGCTGGTACTTCAGAGGCTCGTCTGGCTGTCGTCTTCGGCGATGCCACTGGTATCAGCAGTGTGAAGGCTGCTGCCGACGGCGAGGCTGTCTACAACCTCAACGGTCAGCGCGTGAAGAACGCCTCGAAGGGTCTCTTCATCATTGGCGGCAAGAAGGTCGTGGTGAAGTAAAGCCCCACCCCCGGCCCCTCCCCCGTAGGGAGGGGGAGAACTGGGAGTGGAAGGAATAAGTGAAAAGTGATCAATGAAAAGTTAATAAGAAACGAAAGAATATGAAAAAGCAATATGAGATTCCCGCAGTGGAAGTAATGGAGACAACGACCGAGGCACTGCTCCAGGCCTCGCTGCCCCTGATTGACGAGGGCGCCACTGGCTCTGGCATGAGTCGCGAGACAGAGGATGAGGTGGAACTGCCGAAGTTCATCTTCGAGTAGTCCTCGCTTACCAGTAAGCAAGGCGGTCTGACCCACAAAGTGGGCAGGCCGCCGTTTTTGGTTCAGAAATATTTGGCCGTCTGAGAATTGTTTTGTATCTTTGTGCGCTGAAACATTATCCACTATTTATATGAAGAAACTACTGACAATCTTTCTCTTGGCCTCGATAGCCTGGCAGCCCGTCGTGGCTGCACTTAAGGACGGTGGCGAGTACTACATCTGGCTGAACATCTACGAGAAGCTGATAGGAACCAACGAGGCGGGCGATGGCCCGGCCTTGTCGGCGTATGGAACCAAGACCGACGGCTACGTGTTCGTGGCTGAGTCGTCGGGCGAGGCCGGCTACTTCCTGCTGCGGCAGAAGTCGAGCGGCAAGTATCTGGCTGCCAGCGGCAAAAACAACTGGAGCATTACCTTAGAGTCGAAGCAGACCGCCGACCGCTTCCGCTGGAAGATGACCGGCCCCGACAGCTATGCCTACCTGACCAACAAGAAGAATAGCAGCAGCTTCGTAGGTGTCGACGGTGCCAATAAGGGCTCTGAATATGTCGGCATCTACTACGACAAGCGCAAGAGCAGCCACGGGCAGTTCTCGGTCATTCCCGCCAGCGGGACGTGGGACGAGGCGCGCCGGGCCTACTGCTCGGGCGACTACAAGAATGCGCAGGGCGTGAACGAGGTAGACTACTGTCAGCTCAGCGACATGGCCGTTGACCGCTCTGACGCCGTGGACATCCACATCACGGCCAACGACAACCCGATGCTGGGCAGCAGCACGGTGAACCTGGGCAGCGACCGCACGTGGCTCATCTTCGACAACATCGTGCCCAGCAAGGTCATCAGTACCTACCTGAAGTATGTCACCATCAACGGCGCAGCGGCCAAGAACGGCACGAACTGCCGCGTGGCCATCTACCTGAACGGTGCCGCCGTCATCCCCCTGCCTGAGGTAGCTATGACGTGCGACGGCACCGAAGGCGAGTTCACCCTGGCCGTGGGCAACCACAAGGACTTGGCGGAACAGGACCAGAGCAACACCATGACCAGCTTCACCCTGCGTCGCGGCTATATGGCCACGCTGGCCTGCGGCAGCAACGGCTCGTGGTACAGCCGTGTCTTCGTGGCTGACCATGCCGACCAGGTGGTCACGCTTCCTAATCCGCTGGCCAAGCGTGTGTCGTCGGTCAACATCAAGCCCTGGCAGTATCTGTCGAAGAAAGGGTGGGGAAACACAAGCGGCTCCAACGGCGGCCCCGGACTGAGGGCCACCTGGTTCTGGTCGTGGAGTGCCGGCTACAGCTCGACAACGGATATGGAGTATGTGCCCTGTCGGCAACACGTATATTGGCCAAGTGCTGATGAAGTAAACAACAAGACGGCCACGGCTGCCATATCCATCAACGAGCCAGACCATCCGGAGCAGCATACGAAACACGAAACAAAACCATGTACCTGCCCTGTCGATAACAATAACAAAATCACAGAATGGACGGCATACGGCTATAACGATGACTTTCAGGCCAGTGGCGGCCGCATTGGCTCACCCCAACCGCAGAAGGATGGTGACTTCAGCTATCTGACACAGTATTTTAAGTATGTTGATGAGAATAACAATCATTCGCGTTGCGACATTGCCGTCAGCCATGCCTATCTGCCTATAGGAGGCCGCAATGCCAACGACTATGCTAAGTATGTTACCGACACTTACTGGAATCTTTGGAACAGCGTCAAGCGCCCCATCTGGCTGACAGAGCTGGAGGTGGGAGCAACCTGGAATAGCAACTCGTCGGTAATCAACACCGATGACAAGGCACGTGAATACCTGCAGGCCTTGTTGCAGCGTTTGGAGGAGAGTGATTACATAGAGCGCTACGCCATCTACGGCTTCGACTGGTGGCGTAATTATATGTACTGGGATGCCAATGTCAGCAAGGGGCTGACCCCCGCTGGCCAGGTCTACCGCGACCACCGCGCCGGCTTTGCCTACAATAAGAATAACATCAAGATTCCGGTCTGGTGGGCCGACAGTGCCAAGAAGCCCGGCCTGAAATACGAGGCCGCTGAGGATGGCGGCAGCCTGACCTTCACCGTCAGCAATACCAACGGCGATGCCACGGGCGACATCATCATCGAGCATAAGCCTGCCGGCAGCAGCGAGTGGCAGGAGTTGGCCCGGTTTGAGGATAACCGAACGCTGCTTGAAGGCACGACGGTAGATATCAGCGTGCCCATGAGCAAACTCCATCCCTTAGGCGGCACGTTCAGGGTCGTGTCGACGACACTCTATGGTGGCAGCCAGACCAGCGACGAGGCCGAGGGCTACGCCTATGCCGACTATGATGGCAGTGGCACGGTCGATGCTGCCGACGTGAAGCACCTCGTAGGCCGTGTCCTTGGCCTGACGTCCGGTGGCTATGCCGACATCGACGGCAACGGCGTGGTCAACATTGCCGACGTGACGGCGCTCGTCAGTCTACTGCTTGAGTAGCTTCATGTATTCGTCGTAACTGATATACCGCCCGCCCATTGACTTGAGGTGGGCGGTTTCTAATTGGCAGTCGATGACCGTGCCGCCTAACCGCTCAAGGGTGCGAGCCAGATAGATGAGGGCCAGCTTCGAGGCACTGGGCACGAGCGAGAACATGCTCTCGCCGAAGAAGGCCCGCCCCAGGTTGACACCGTAGAGCCCGCCCACCAGCCGCTCGTCCTCCCACACCTCGACGCTGGCGGCGAAGCCTTGGCGGTGGAGCTCGGTGTAGGCCCTGACCATGTCGGGGCCGAGCCAGGCTCCCTTCTCGAAGTATCGCAGTCGGCAGCAATGGCCGATGACGCCCTCGAAGTCCTCGTTCAGGCTCAGGCGGTAGCGGTCTTTGTTCATCAGCGTGCGCATGGAGTGGCTGACGTGAATCTCGCTGGGGAAGATGACGAAGCGCTGCATGGGGCAGTACCAGACGGGGTCGATACGGCGGAAGTCGTACCACGGGAAGATGCCGTTCTGGTAGGCCAGCAGCAGGCGGTCGACGCTCAGGTCGCCGCCCACGGCTATGCAGCCGTCGTCGTCACCATAGTGTGGGTCGGGGAACCACAGGTCGTCATCTAATTCGCAAACCACCTTATGAATTGAGAATTGAGAGATGAGAATTGAGAATTGATACAGTGACGTCGCCGCCCTCCTTGAGTCGGCCGAAGAGGATTTCGCGCATGAGCAGGGGCTTCAGCTGCTGACCGATGACGCGGTCCATCTCGCGTGCACCGTATTCGCGTGTAAAGCCCTGGTTGAGCAGATGGTCGAAGGCCTCGTCGGTCAGCGTCATCGTCACCCCTCGGGCCGTCAGCTTCTGCTGCAGTTCGCCCAGCTTCTTGCGCAGGATGCGGGTGGCCATCGGGCGGTCCATGTCGTGGAAGACGACGGTGCCGCTGAGGCGGTTCAGGAACTCGGGCTTGAACGTCTTCTTCACCTGACTGAGCATGGCTTCGCCGCGCGACGTCGTCCCCTGGAAGCCGATGTTGGCCTGCGAGGCATACTGAGCACCGGCGTTCGAGGTCATGATGACCACAACGTTGCGGAAGTCGGCCCGCCGGCCCTTGTTGTCGGTCAGTCGGGCGTAGTCCATCACCTGCAGCAGGATGTTGTAGATGTCCTGGTGGGCCTTCTCAATCTCGTCAAGCAGCAGCACGCAGTTCGGCGTCTTGCGTATGGCGTCGGTCAGCAGTCCGCCGTCCTCGTAGCCCACGTATCCGGCGGGCGAGCCAATGAGCTTGGCCACGGTGTGCTTCTCGGTGTACTCGCTCATGTCGAAGCGCACCAGTTCGATGCCCATCTCCTGTGCCAGCACGCGTGCCACCTCGGTCTTGCCCACACCGGTAGGTCCGACGAAGAGCAGGGCAGCCAGCGGCTTCTGGTCGTCGGTCAGTCCGGCCTTGGCCATCTGTACCGACTCCACCACCTGGCGCACGGCCTCGTCCTGGCCGTAGATGCGAGCCAGCAGTCGTTCGCTGAGCGTCTCGAGGGCGGCGTTGTCGTCCTGTCTCATGGCCAGTGCGTCCACCTTGCACGTCTTGGCCAGCGTGTCGGCGATGTGTGACTTTGTAACTAATTTAGAGTCTAAACTCTCCCCTCTGCACTCAAGAGCGGCTCCCGCCTCGTCGATGAGGTCGATGGCCTTGTCGGGCAGGAAGCGGTCGCTGATGTACTTGGCGCTGGCCTCCACGGCGTAGTCGAGGGCTTCGTCGTCGTAGACCACGCCGTGGAACTCCTCGTAGTGGGGCTTCAGCTGCCGCACGATGTTCTTCGTCTCGTCGATGGTCGGCTCGCCGATGTCAATCTGCAGGAAGCGGCGCACCAGTCCCTTCGAGCGTGCGAAGTGCCGGTTGTACTCCTCGTAGGTGGTCGAGCCGATGAATCGCGGGTTGCCGGCCTCGAGGTAGGGCTTCAGCATGTTCGAGGCGTCCATCGAGCTCTCGCCGGTGGCGCCGGCGCCGACGAGTGTGTGAATCTCGTCGATGTAGACGATGTTGTTCTGCGACTCCTGGCTGACGCCGTCCATGATGATCTTGATGCGGTTCTCGAAGTCGCCGCGGTACTGCGTGCCGGCTAGCAGCGTGCCCATGTCGAGCAGGTAGACGCGGCTGCCCTGCAGGCGCTGGGGCACGTTGCCACTCTTGATGCGGCTCACCAGCCCCCAGACGAGTGCCGTCTTGCCCACGCCCGGCTCGCCGACGTGCAGCGGGTTGTTCTTCTCGCGGCGGCAGAGCACCTGAATGGTGCGCTCCAGCTCCTCGTCGCGGCCTATGAGCGGGTTGTGGCTCTCTACGTGGTCGTTCATGCAGGTGACGAGCCGTCGCCACGACTCTGGCTGTTCGGCGTCGTTGTCGTCGTCGAGCTGTCCGAACTCCTCGTCCAGGTGGTCGTCGAAGTCGACGAAGTTGATGAGGTGGCTCATGAAGTGGCTCTCCTTGTCGCCGAGGGCGCTCTTCAGCAGGTAGCAGGCCCACGAGTCGTTCAGGCTGAGCAGCCCCGTCACGAGGTGTGGCGTGTCGAGTGCCGTCGCGCTGCTGTTGTTCACCTGCTGGCAGGCCGTCGCCAGCAGCTGCTGCATCTGGACCGAGAACGTCAAGGTGTAGTCATCGTCGCCGGGCACCGACTCTATGGCCGACAGCCTCTCCTCGACCTGCTCTTTGAGCTTCTCCGGTTGGTAGAAGATGTTCAGGGCCGAGTAGAAGTTGCCGTCGTTGATGAGGGCCAGCAGCAGGTGTTCGGGCATGACGAACTCATGGCGGTACTGCGCGCAGCATTGCATGGCGCTATTCAGCACCCTTGAGGTGCGCTCTGTCTGTTGGATGTCGGGCATGTCTGTGGTTTATTCGGGTTCGTAGGTCAGCCTCAGCGGGAAGTGCTCCTCGCGGGCCATGTGGGTAGCCTTCTGCACTTTCGACACGGCGACGTCGTAGCTGTAGATGCCCACCACGGCCTTGTCGGAGTGGTGTACCTGCAGCATCAGGGCCTCTGCCTCGGCTTCGGCTTTGAAAAACACGGTGACGAGCACCTTGACGACGAACTCCATCGACGTGAAGTCGTCGTTGTAGATGGTCACCTTGTAGCGTCGCGGCTCGCGCAGGTCGGTGCGCTGTCGTTCGCGTATGGCTGATTGTTCTTTTGGCATACTGGCTGCAAAAGTACGCAAAAAAAGCCACACCTGCAAGAGGCGTGGCTTATTTTAAGACGTTTTATACTTCTGCTGGGTTTAGAACGAGTAGTACAGTCCGAAGGTGATGTTGCTGGCATCGAGGCTCACGCCGAACTTGCTGATGTTGTTGTCGTCGCCGTCGGGGTTGAACAGGTCGTAGCCGATGAAGCCGATGTGCGAGACGAAGCTCACGTTGTCGGTCAGGTTGACGGCCAGACCCGGCTGGAATCCGATAGCCAGCTCAGTCCAGTCAGCCTTCGAGGCCGAGGTGAAGCCGAGGCCACCGTCGACGAAGAAGTTCACGCGGCCGAGCTTCGAGAAGGTGTAGCGGGCGTAGGGAGCAATCGAGAAGGCACTCTCGCTGGGAACGTTGACGTTGCCGAACTTCACGCCGTTGAACTTGTCGCTCTGATAGCCAATCACGGTACCGATGGCCCACTCCTCGTTCAGGTTGTAGCCAATCTCGGGCATCAGCTTGAAGACGGTCTCGCTCTTGTCGCCGGCCAGCTTCTGGCTGCTCCATGCCTCGACGGCCACGCTACCACCAATGTAAACCTGAGCGTTCATGCTCATTGCTGCAAAAGCAGCGACCAAAGTCATAAAAATCTTTTTCATGTTCTTTTTCCTTTCTTTTCTTTAATGAGTTATTACCTTTGTTAGATTCTCTTATCGACTGCAAAGATAAGCATACTTTGCGGTTCGTTGTTCTTTTTTTGTGTTTTTTTATGTTTTGTGCGCGCTAACATGACTTATGTCAATTAAAAAGCTATAAAAGAGCGGCGCCGATTGGCCGAATGTCGGCAGAAAAGCGTATCTTTGCATATTCTATATATAAAATGTACGTATGAAAAGATTTCCGATGATAGCCATCTGTGTGATGGGAACGGTGGGCGCAGCGTTCGCCCAGACCAAGGACGGCGGGCTCTCCGCCAGTATGTTACACGACATTATCAAGGAGCAGAAGCAGATGCCCGTCAGTCAGGCGCTGGCCAACGCCGTGGCCGCCAATGCCATCGACGACCTGGCCAAGAGCCGCGACAATGCTGCCGCGCTCGACACCTACTTCAGCATAGAGACGCGCCGGCAGTCGATTACCGACCAGAAGTCGAGCGGCCGCTGCTGGATGTTCAGCGGCTTCAACGTGCTGCGCTCCAACTATATGCTGCAGCGCGACTCCGTGCAGCTGGAGCTGTCAGAGGCCTACCTCTTCTTCTACGACCAGTTAGAGAAGGCCAACCTCATGCTGCAGGGCTGCGCCGACACGGGCACGAAGCCCATCGACGACCAGCGCGTGCAGTTCTTCTTCCACTATCCCATCAGCGACGGCGGCACCTTCTGCGGCGTGGCCGACCTGAGCGAGAAGTACGGCCTGGTGCCCCGCGAGGTGATGCCCGAGTCGTTCTCGAGCGACAACACGTCGAAGGCCCGCCAGCTCGTGGCCTCCAAGCTGCGCGAGTATGGTCTGCAGCTGCGCGACATGGTGCAGAAGGGAAAGAGCCAGTCGGCCGTCAACAAGGCCAAGGTGCGCATGCTGGCACAGATTTACCACATGCTCGAGATGACCATCGGCCAGCCGCCCCAGAAGTTTACCTATGCCTTCAAGACCCGCGACGGCCGCGCCGCAGGGCCTGCCCGCGAGTACACGCCCCAGCAGTTCTACCAGGAGGTGGTGGGCGGTCCGCTCAACGGCACGTTCATCATGGCCATGAACGACCCGCGCCGTCCTTACTACAAGACCTACGAGGTGGAGCTGGACCGCCACACCTACGACGGTCATAACTGGCGCTACGTCAACCTGCCGATGGACGACATCGAGCAGATGGCCATTGCCTCGCTGCGCGACGGCCGCAAGCTCTACTCGAGCTACGACGTGGGCAAGCAGCTCGACCGCAAGCGTGGCTTTGCCGACACGGGCAACTTCGACTACGCCTCGCTCTTCGGCACTACCTTCGGCATGGACAAGGCGCAGCGCATCTCGACCTTCGACAGCGGCTCTACCCACGCCATGACGCTCTGTGCCGTCGACCTCGACGCCAGCGGCAAGGCCACGAAGTGGAAGGTTGAGAACTCATGGGGTGCCGACTGGGGCCAGAAGGGCTGTCTCATCATGACCGACCGCTGGCTGCGCGAATACCTGTTCCGCCTGGTGGTCGACAAGAAGTATGTGCCCGAGAAAATCCTGAAGGCCGCCGAGCAGGAGCCTATCATGGTAATGCCCGAGGATCCGCTCTTCCTGCCCGACGAGTAGTCCTTTTCTGAAGACTACGAATTTCACGAATTATACTTATTTTTTTATAAGGAGTTTAGGAGTTTAGGAGTTTTGAAGACTCCTAAACTCCCAATAAATTCGTAAAATTCGTGAAATTCGTAGTCTACTTCAGCTTCAGCCTCAGGCTGTTGAGCACGACGCTGACGCTCGAGAAAGCCATCAGGGCCGAGGCCCACATGGGCGTTATCTGCCACTCGTAGCCTAAGAGGTAGGGTAGGCCGGCGGCCAGCGGTATGCAGACGACGTTGTAGACGAACGCCCAGAACAGGTTCTGGCGGATCATGCCCACCGTGCTGCGCGACAGCGTGACGGCGTCAGCCAGGCGGCGCAGGTCGGTGCCCATCAGCGTCACCTGGGCCACCTCCATAGCCACGTCGGTGCCCTTGCCCATGGCAATGCTGACGTCGGCGGCAGCCAGCGCCTGCGAGTCGTTGATGCCGTCGCCCACCATAGCCACGTGGCGCCCCTCCTGTTGCAGCCGCCTGACGAGGTTCTCCTTGTCCTGGGGCAGCACTTCAGCGTCGTAGTGGTCGATGTGAGCCTCGCGTGCCACCTGGGCCACGCGCTCCTCGCGGTCGCCACTGATCATGTAGACCTCGATGCCCCGGGCCTTCAGGGCGTCCATGGCCTCAGGGGCGTGGGGCTTTATGTGCTCAGTGGTGCCATCGGTCTGGGTGATGGTGCCCGTCTTGTCGACCACCATGGCGTCGACCAGCCGCAGCTGTTCCAGTGCGGTGGCATCCTTGATGAGTATGTTCTTCTCGGCAGCCTTGCCGATGCCCACCATGAGGGCTGTAGGCGTGGCCAGCCCCATGGCACAGGGACAGGCGATGACCAGCACCGAGACGGCCGACAGCACGGCCTCGGGCAGGTGCTCGGTGCCGCCGATGGCGAGCCAGAGCACGAACGTCAGCACGCTGATGGCAATGACCGTCGGCACGAAGACGAGGGCTATGCGGTCAACCACGCGCTGCACGGGAGCCTTCGAGCCCTGCGCCTCCTGCACCATGCGTATGATGCCGGCCAGCACCGTCTGCTGGCCTACCTCGGTGGCGCGGAAGAGGAAAGCCCCGGAGCCGCTGCTGGGAGGGGTGGCTTGTGGCGGGGCGACGGCGATGGTGCCGGCCAGGACGCGGTCGCCGGGGCGCTTCGCTACGGGGGCGGGCTCGCCGGTGATCATCGACTCGTCGATGTGGGCGACGAAATCGCCCACCGCACTGGCCGAGGCGGGGGCGGCGCCCACCACGATGCCGTCGACGGGGGCCTTCTCGCCGGGCCTCACCTCGATGATGTCGCCCGGCTGAAGGGCTGCCACCGGCACCTCGACCGTTGTGTTGCCCTCAGCGCCGTCCCCCTTTCCTACGGGGCCGGAGCTGCTTACCCGCGCCGTCTTGGGCTGCAGCCCCATCAAGGCGCGAATGGCCGATGCGGTGCCGTGCTTGGCGCGCTCCTCTAAGAGGCGGCCTGTCAGCACGAAGGTGATGATCATGACCGAGGCGTCGAAGTAGGTGTGCCACGCTATGCCGCGGCTGCCCCAGACGGCGTCGCCCCAGAACGTGTTGAACGTGCTGAAGCCGAACGACACGGCCGTCGAGAGGGCCACCAGCGTGTCCATGTTGGCCGAGCCGTGCAGCAGTTGCTGCCAGGCCGAGCGGTAGAACTGCCATCCGCAGTAGACGATGTTCAGCAGGGCAATGATGAGGCACACCTGGTTGGTCGTGTCGCGCGTACCTATATTTATCAGGCCCATCGAGACGGCCATCACCAGCAGGGCGAAGCCCCACGAGAGCACCACCTTGCGGCGCAGCGTCGTGAGGGCCTGCTGCTCGATGGCCTCCACGTTGCGGTCTTGCTCGATGACCATGTCGTAGCCTATCTTGCCGATCTCGTCCTTCATCTGCTCGAGCGTGATGCGGCTTTCGTCGTAGTCTACTAAAGCAGTTCGCGTCGGCAGGCTGACGCTTGCCGACGTGATACCTTCGAGTGAGTTCAGTTTCTGTTCGACGCGCGCCGAGCATCCGGCGCACATCATGCCGAGAACGGCTATCTGCTTCTTCATTTCTTCTTTTTCGTGTTTAGCGGGGCAGGGCCGTCGGCCGTCGGCGTGACGGGCACGATGCGCCCCTCGCGGTCGAAGGTCATGCGGTCTATGCACACCTCGCGGTGGATGCCCGGCTCGTGGTTAATGAAGTTACGGTTTATGCGGTGGTAGACGATGTACCACTCGTCGCGGCCGGGAATCTGCAGTACGCTGTTGTGGGCCGTGCCGTAGATGTGCTGCTCGGGTCGCTGCTCAATGACGCGGTAGCTCTCGGGGTCGATGCTGATGGGGCCGAGCGGCGACGTCGACGTGCCGTAGCAGACGTGGTAGTTGGGCGAGCCCGTGTCGTCGACGCTCCAGAGGAAGTAGTACTTGCCGCCCCGGTAGAAGACGTAGGCTCCCTCGCGCAGGGCCCACGTCTGCAGCGTGCCGCCCTTTGGCGTCAGGTTCACCGTCGTCTCCTTCTTGATTGAGCGCAGGTCGTCGTTAAGCTCGGCGCCGGCCATGAAGCCGTTGCCCCAGTAGAGGTAGTACTTGCCCGACTTCGGGTCGCGGAACACGTCGACGTCGATGGCCTGTCCGCCGCCCACGCCCTCGGGGCGGTCGGCGTCGGTGACGATCGGTGCGCCGCTGTCAACGAACGGTCCCGTCGGCGAGTCGCTTATGGCCACGCCTATCTCCTTGCGGTTGGTCTTCGGGTTGTGTGCCGAGAAGTAGAAGTAGTACTTGTAGCCGCCCTTCTCCTTACGCTCGATGATGGCCGGTGCCCAGGCGTTGCCCGTAGCCCAGCTTACCTGGTCGCCCTTGACGTCGAGCATCTTGCCCTCGTCCTTCCAGTCGATGAGGTTCGTGCTCGAGAAGACGCTGAAGTCGTGGCCGCCCCAGCCGGGCGTGCCGTCGGTGGTCGAGTAGATGTAGTACTGCTTCGTCTTCTGCGAGTAGAGCACCTCGGGGTCGGCGTGGAATCCGCTCAGAATGGGCTGGCGGTGGTTGGGAAAGGCCTTGAGTAGGCGCTCCTTCTCGGCCCGCGTGATGGGGATGATGGTGCCGTGGCGCGGCGTGAACTTGCCCTTGAGGGCGGTGTTGCGCTCAAACTTGAACGTCTTCAGGTCCTTTGAGCTGCAGAACTGGTAGTGGCCGCTGCCGTAGCAGTCGTACATGATGATCCACGACTGCCCGTCGATGGCTCGGCAGACGCCTACGCCCTCTACGGCCTCCTTCGTCTGCTCGACGTTGCCCGGCAGCATCTGCCACTTGTCGGTCAGCTGCTTGGCCACGGCCTGATAGATGCCGCGCCCCGACTCCTGCTTATAGAAGAGGTGGTAGAGCTGGTCGTCGGGGTTGAAGACGATGTCGCCGTCGATGGTGGCATTGCCGGCGTCGAAGAGCCACTGCGGCTCGCCCTCGAGGTCGGTGAAGTCGCTGTTGGCATACTGGTAGTAAATCTTGTCGTACGAGCCGGGGTCGCTCGTGCGCAGCGAGTAGAACACCATGTACTTGCCGGCCTTGTGGTCGTAGATGGTCTCGGGAGCCCAGACGCGGATGACGTTCTTCCACGTCTTCGTGTAGCGGGTGGGGAAGTTCACCGTCGAGTGCTGCCAGTTGATGAGGTCGGTCGACCGTAGCAGCACCATGCCGCGATTGCTCGACCAGCCCAGCGAGGAGCGCATGTCGGTGACGACCATGTAGAACGTCTTGCCGTCCTCGCCGCGCAGGATGTGCGGGTCGCGGACACACTGCGTCAGGGCTATCGTGTCGCTCTCGATGACGGGTGCCCCGTCGTTCAGCGGTGTGTAGTTATAGCCGTCGTCCGAGAGTGCGTAGCATATCTGCTCGTCGCGCGGGTCGTTGCTGTTGAAGTAGGTGAAGAGGTAGGCCACCATCTCGTTCGGGTCCTTGGGCTGCTCCTGTGGGGCGGCCGTCTTCTTCTTGGCGGCCAGCGAGGGGGCCGCCGCCACTGCCATCAGCAGTGCGGTCAGTAGGGTTTTGCTTCTGTTCATAGTTATCATTGCTTTACGTTTTGTTGTGCTTGTTCCGTTACGGTGTGCAAAGATACAACAAAAAAACGTAACCCGCAATCCTTCCCGTCTTTTTTTCGCGCGAAAAATAACGTGCCGAAAGCTTTGCGCTTTCGCCTTTTATTCGTATCTTTGCAGCCGAAACGTTTCATCTAATTAATACGCTTATGTGTACAGTAACATTAGAGTATGATCATAACAGTGCTTTGGCGCGGCGCAAGCTCGCTGCGTTGCTGGCTACAGGGCTTTTCCTAAAGGTTGATGAGAAACCGCAAGAGCCTACACCCGATGAGGCGGAGGCTCACCGTAAGTGCAGAGAGGAGTTTCTCTACGCGTCAAAGATAATGTCTGCTAAAGCCTTTGCCCGCCATCTGAAATGAAATACCACCAGAGAGACATCGTAGAGATAGACTTCCCGATTCCTGGTGAAGGCTATAAGGTTCATCCAGCAGTCATTGTGTCTAATGATGACCTGCAATTGGACGAGGGCTTTGTGTATGTTGCACTGATTTCGTCGCAGGATTTTGTTTACAGCCGTCACTATGCTTATAAGTTGACCGACGAGATGCTTTCGTTCAAAATGGCTAAGCAGAGTTATGTCAAGTGTCAGGTACTTGCTGTCACGGTTGACGACGGAATTCTTCGCCGACTCGGCAGTGTCAAGCAGAAGTATTTTGACGAGATTGTTGACAAGATTATTGATTCGATATTCTGACAGCCCTCATAACAATTATATGAATACCAGTGACAATAACATCAAGAGTCGCCTACAGCGCATGGCAGCCTTGCTGCTGATGCTGATTGCGGTCACGGCCACGGGCCTGGCTCAGGAGCCCGACGTGACCGTCACCCTGAAGCGAGGCGACGTCAGCGGCGACGGCCAGGTGAACGGCGGCGACCTGTCGCTGCTGACCGACCATCTGCTGGGCCGCGCCAAGGCTCCGTCGCCCGACGTCAACGGCGACGGCACGGCCAACATCGCCGACGTTACCGCCCTCGTCGCCCTTCTCCTAGCCGGTCCCGGTTCCGACGACCTGCCCCTTATCGACTCCGCCGACCAGATATCCAGTAGCGACGACGTGGAGTGAAGTAAGATTTGTGGTTGACCTGCTCGACCACCGTGAGTTCACAAAAAGAGTGGTATGATAGGTGAATGGCAAAAAAGAACCTGCACTTCCTGCACTGAGCCTCATTCTCAGGAGGTTATGTCACTAAACCGGCACCTGAACCTGCACTTGAACCTGCACCTGAACCAGCACCCGAGATGAGCGGCGGTCTATAGCCAAGACCCGCCGCGCCTTTCCGAAAACCCGCCGCGTTTTACCGAAAACCCGCCGCGTTTTGTTGTTCCCACGGCCTGGGACAAATGTCCCAGGCCGTGGGAACGCTCTTTTGGTGCCGCCAAACTACTGGTTTGGAAGCCCTTTCCGACCATTGGTGCAGGTTCAGGTGCAGGATTCAGTGCAGGTTCTGGGCCGGAACAGGATTTTGAATAGCTTGATTGTTAGCCTGTTAGGTGGCTAAGTGCTGGAAGTGCGGGTAATTTCCGGTCTTCAGTCTACTATAGTGATGCGGCCCTGGGGCTTGGCGTAGGTGGCGCCGGTTCGGCCCTGCAGACTCTTCTCCATGAAGCTGGCCACGACGTTGCGCGTCAGCTCGCTGCCCTGCTTCAGTACCTTGCAGCCCTTCAGGGCGTCGTAGAAGCCGCCACCCTTGTAGTAGGTCGTCACGGCCACGGTGTACGAGCGCGCGGGGTCGATGTCGGCATACTGGCCCGTGGCCTTGTCGAGCACGCGCACGTCGCTGACGGTGTGGCTCGCCGTGTGTATGGTGTAGCTGATGCCCGAGCACTGCGGGAAGTTGCCGTCGAAGTCGGGCGTCTTGGCCGTACACTTACGCAGCAGGTCGAGGATGGTGGCCCCCGTTACCTCGAGCATCACCAGCGCCTGGTCGTAGGGCGAGAGAGCGGCGATGTGGCCGTAGGTGATGTCGCCCGGCTGCACGTCGTTGCGTATGCCGCCGCCGTTCTCGAAGGCGATGTCGGCACCCATAGCCTGCCGGTAGGCGTCGGCTACGAGGTCGCCGGCGTTGGTCTCGGCGCGTCGCACGTACATCTGTCCGGCCTCGTCGGTGACCACCAGTCGGTAGTCGCTGCGGCAGACGACGCGGTTGACGATCTGGTCCATCAGCCGCTTGATGCTGTCGGTGGCGGCCGTCACCTGCGGGTTCTCGTACGCCACCTCGGCGGCTGGCACGAGCACGGTCTGCATCCGTCCGTCGGGCGTGATGATGAGCTTGCCGATGTTGGCAAACTGCGTGCCGGTCTGGCTGATGCCTATGGGCTTGCCTGCCAGGTTTGCCTGGGTGTCGTGGGGAATGGTGTTGTGGCTGTGGCCGTCGAGCACGACGTCGATGCCCTTTGTGGCGGCAATGAGGCGGTGGGAGTCGAAGCCCATGGACTGCGTCTCCTCGCCGACGTGCGAGATGAGCACCACGTAGTCGGCACCCTCGCGGCGGGCGTCGTCGACGGCCTGCTGTATGAGCTGGTAGAAGAGCTCGGGCTTCAGGTCGTAGACCACGTTGCCGCCGTCGTCGTGGAAGGCGTAGCTCTCGAGCAGCATCGTCTCGGGCGTGACGGCCCCGACGAAGGCCACGCGCTTGTCGCCGACGCGGTAGATGACGTAGGCGGGGTAGTAGGACTTGGTGGCGCCGCCGTCGAAGAAGTTGGTGCAGACGACGGGGGCCTCCATCTGGCCGAGCAGCTCCTTCATGCGTGGCACGCCGTAGTCGAACTCGTGGTTGCCCAGCGTGACGGCGTTGTAGCCCACGCGGCGCATGATGTCGACCACGTACTGACCGCGCGAGACGGCGCCCGCCGTGCCGCCCTGCAGGAAGTCGCCCACGCAGACGGCCAGGGCGTGGGCCGTGTCGCTGCGGTTGATGGCGTCGCGCAGTCCGGCAATCTTCGTGTAGCCGTCGATGTTGCAGTGGACGTCGTTCTCGTAGAGCACGACGATGCTTCTCTTCTTTGCCAGCTGCTGCGTCGTCGGCTGCTGTTCAAGGGTTCTGCACGAGGCGAGGGTCACGAGGCAGCCCACCAGGGCTACGGCCAGTTGTTTTGGGGTAAAGGTTGTAACCATATTCTTCATTCGTCTTTTATTGTGCAAAGATAAGAATTATTTGCCTAACGGCAGCATGGAATTAAGAATATTTTCGTAATTTTGCAGCCCATACGCGAAAAAACAGGAGAAATATATGCTTGAAGTCATCATAGCTGCCCTTGTGGGCATTGCCGTCGGCGTGGTGGCAGCCTACCTTGCGGCCAACCGCCGCTACACGGCGCTGCGCATCACGGCCGAAGCCACGGCGACGTCGCTCCGCCACACCGTCGCCGACCTGAAAGGCAAGACCGAGCTCGTGGCCAGTCTGCAGGCCGAGAACCGCCACCTCAACGCCCTGAGCCTCTCGCAGGAGAACGAGATCAGCCTGCTGAAGGAGCAGAGCGCCGCCGAGACGCGGCTGCGCCAGGAGCAGTTTCAGGAGCAGCTGAACGTCGTGCGCGAGCAGTTCCACAACCTGGCCGCCAACGTGCTGGCCAAGACCAGCGACCGCCTGAGGGACGAGAACCGCGAGGCCATGGAGCACATTACGCGGCCCATCGGCGACAGCTTCGCCGAGCTGCAGAAGGCCATCATGGAGAGCGACCGCGAGGCCGCCAAGACCGCCGCCTCGCTGACCGAGCGGCTGCGGCAGGTTGGCGAGCAGGCCGAGCGCATGGACCGCACGGCGACACGGCTGACCAACGCCCTGCGCGGCGACTCGAAGCAGGCCGGCGACTGGGGCGAGCTGGTGCTGCAGGAGCTGCTCGATGCTCAGGGCTTCAAGCGGGGCCTTGACTACGACGTGCAGGACACCATCACCGACCAGGACGGCTTCGTCGTGCGCAACGACGACACGGGCCGCTCGATGCGCCCCGACGTGGTGCTCCACTACCCGGGCCACCAGGACGTGGTCATCGACGCGAAGGTGTCGATCAAGGCCTACTACGACTACGTGAACGAGCCGGCCGAGAGCGTGCGCCAGCAGATGCTCGACCGCCACGTGCAGAGCCTGCGCTCACACGTTAAGGAGCTGGCTGCGAAGGACTACAGCCGCTACATACAGCCGCCGCGGACGGCCATCGACTTCGTCATCATGTACGTGCCCAACGAGGCGGCCCTGCAGGTGGCGCTGAACCGCGACCCGAAGCTGTGGGCCGAGGCCTTCGACAAGAAAGTCTTTATTTCGAGCACGCAGAATCTCTTTGCCATTCTGCGCATGATACAGATTGCCTGGCGGCAGCACAACCAGACGGAGAACCAGAAGCGGATAGTGGGGCTGGCCGAGCAGCTCGTCTCGCGCATCGGACTCTTTGCCGAGCGTGCCGCCAGGGTGGGGCGCGACATCGACACACTGACGTCAGACTTCGCCGACATGCAGAAGTCGGTCGACGGCACGCGCGGCATCCTGCAGAAGGCTAACGAGATGAAGCAGCTGGGCATCAAGGAGGACGTCAAACACCCGCTGCCGCCGACGGATACTACGAATTACACGAATTATACGAATTAGGGTGGGGCGTAATTCGTATAATTCGTGTAATTCGTAGTCGTGACTAAGCCGCGATTCTTACTTGTAGCACTCGAAGATGCTGTCTACCGTCTGGGCGGGCAGCTTCTTGCTGAGCAGACTGACAATCCAGACCACGGGGAAACCGCCCACCATGGCGATGGCACCGCAGTTGATGGGGTTGATGGGGTTGCCCAGCAGCATGTTGACCACCGTCAGGCCGACGCCCCAGATGAAGCAGGCCCAGACCGAGGCCGTCGTCACGCCGCGCCAGTAGAGGCCCAGCATGAACGGTGCGAGGAATGCACCGGCCAGCGCGCCCCACGAGATGCCCATGAGCTGGGCGATGAACGTCGGCGGGTTCAGCGCTATGAGCAGCGAGATGGCTATAAAGAACATAATAAGTACGCGCATGACCACCACCTTGCGGCGCTCGATCTTCTCGGAGACGATGTCGTCGATGGTGCCTTCCTCGACCTCGCCCGGCAGCGACTTCTTGTCGCGGTAGATGAGGTCGAGCGTCATCGTCGAGCTCGACGTGAGCACCAGCGAGGCCAGCGTCGACATTGATGCCGACAGCACCAGCAGCACCACGAGGGCAATGAGCACGTCGGGCAGCGTGACGAGCATGGCCGGCACGATGGAGTCGAAGGCTATCTTGCCGTTGGCGCCAATCACGGGGTCGTACAGACGGCCGAAGCCGCCGAGGAAGTAGCAGCCGCCGGCCACGATGAAGGCGAAGACGGTAGAGATGACGGTGCCGCGGCGAATGGCGCTCTCGTCGGTGATGGAGTAGAACTTGCCCACCATCTGCGGCAGGCCCATCGTGCCGAGCGACGTCAGCACGACCACGCCGAGCAGGCCCCAGGGGTCGGGGCCGAACCAGGTGGCAAACAGGCCGCTGCCGGGCTCCGTCGAGCCGTCGGCGGGCAGCTGCGCCAGCTTCGTGACGGCCTCAGAGAGTCCGCCCTGGGCGGCGATGACGGCCACGATGACGGCCACGATGCCGAAGAGCATGATGATGCCCTGAATGAAGTCGTTCATGGCCGTGGCCTTGTAGCCGCCGAGAATGACGTAGACGGCGGTGAGTATGGCCATGATGACCACGCAGTACTCATAAGGTATGCCGAAGCCCATCTCGAAGAGGGTCGAGATGCCTTTGTAGACACCGGCGGTGTAGGGAATCAGGAACACGAAGGCAATAATCGAGGCCACCACGCGCAGGCCCTGGTCCTGGAAGCGGGTGCCGAAGAAGTCGGGCATGGTGCGGCTCTCGATGTGCTGCGTCATGAGCTTCGTGCGGCGGCCTAACAGCAGCCAGGCCAGCAGCGAGCCGATGACGGCGTTGCCCACGCCGATCCACGTTGAGCTGAGGCCGTACTTCCAGCCGAACTGTCCGGCGTAGCCCACGAAGACCACTGCCGAGAAATAAGAGGTGCCGAAGGCGAAGGCCGTCAGCCAGGGGCCCACGGCGCGCCCGCCGAGTACAAATCCGTCGACACTGCTGGCCTGCTTGCGGGTGTACACACCCACGCCAATCATCACGGCCAGGAAGATGATGGTTAAAAGAACCTTGATAATCATAAAAAAGCCCACCCAAGCCCTCCCCAAGGGAGGGGTGTTTGATGACATGATACGGTGGGAATATCTTTTATTTGTTAAACTTACAATTCTTTGTCTTATTTGCCCTTACATTCAGACATCCCTCCCTTGGGGAGGGCTTGGGTGGGCCTTAGAATGCTACCTGTACTTGGGCCTGCAGCCAGTTATAGTCGTCGCCAATCATGTCGCCGCAGAGGCAGCGCGTGTACTGCAGCTGCAGGCGGCACTTCTTGTAGTACCAGTACTGCAGGCCGACGGTCAGGTTGGTCTGGTCCCAGCCGTCGACGCCGGTGTTGCGGTCGAAGGTCTCGCCGCTGGCCACCACGTCGAGGGCGTCGACCACGGGTATACAGAGTGTGGCGTAGCCGCCCTGGCTCTTCACGTCGCCGTCCTTGCCGCCGAGCCACTCGGCCCTGATGCTGGCCGGCCGTGCCTCCTTGTACTTGCTGCCGGTGTAAGGCTGCGTCTTATACTCGGCGCCCACCGAGTAGCGGTTGCGCTTGTAGTTGTCGCCCACCTCGATGTCGGGGTTCCAGCGTGCCGTGCCCACGGCGTTGCCCGTGCCGAGATAGCCCGAGCCCACGACGCGCAGGCCGTCGATCGGCCGTACCTCGAGCTTGGCGATGAAGTCCTTCTGGTTGTTCTGGTCGCGGCGGTTGATACCCTGTCCGCTCATCAGTGCCAGCTCATAGTGGATCTTGTTTTTGACAAGATCGCCATACACCATCAGTCCCATGTCGCGGCCGTAGTTGACGCCGTTCAGCGGGTCGGGACCCTCGCCGGCCAGGTAGAGCACGGCCTGCGAGTAGACGTCAATCAGTTCGAGGGCTGTGGGCGACAGCGGGTTCTCCATGGTGTAGGAGTGCTTGAACTGTCCCAGCCTGACGTTGAGAGATTTGTCGTTGCTGATGCGGTAGTCGGTGTAGAACTCTTGGACTACGCTTGAGAAGTCGTGCATAAACAGGAACGACCATCGGTCAGTGATGCGGGCCTTGGCCCATAGAAGCGTCCGCTTCAGGTTGTAGGAGTTCTGGCTCTTTCCGCCTGGGTCTTGGTACGACCATCCTCCTTGTGCATAACCATTGAGTGTGATGCGGCTGGTGAGCTCTTTCATCCAGTCTGTTTCTGAGTCACTCTTCTGTTGCCCCATGGCAGCAGTACTGCTGAACGCTGCCAGCACGGTGGCCAGCGTCAGGCTTTTCAAACATTCTTTTTTCATTGTCTTTTCTCCATTTGGTAACGTTTTTGTCTGTTTATGCGCTGCAAAGGTACATCTTTTTCGTGAATAACAAGCATTTTATTCGTAAAAATCGCAAAAATCTTACATTCTGCTATTCGGGTGGCTCCGGCCGCCGGCATCCCCACGCTTAGGTATATTTGCCGGCAGAACGTATTCGGCGAAAAATTCGACGTCGGTTTGTTGTAGAAAATGTTTAATTTTGCACCCGTTATTTACAAGAAGCACTATCTATGGCAAATACGAATACAATCTTAGCCCAGCACGAACCGACGGCTGTCATTGAGGACGAGGTGATATTCCTGGAGAGCCTGAGCGAGGTGGAGCGGATACCGATGGACTCGCCGGTCAAGATGGAGTACAACGCCATCATCCACTGCCGTCGGGGGCGCGTGTTGATCGAGCTCGGCGGCAACCAGCAGGTGAGGGTGGCTGAGAGTCAGATACTGCTCATACCGGCGCAGAAGTTGATGCAGCCCATGATGGCGAGCACCGATGTCGAGGTGGGCGTGCTGCTGGTCAGCGACCGCGTGCTGAAGTCGCTCCTTGGTCCGCAGATAGACATTTGGAACCGCGCCATGTACCTGCACGAGACTTTCGTCATCGACACCAAGCGCTGGAGCGACGTGCTGCAAGGCCATACCCACAGCGTCTTCCGTGGCGAGAAGCCGATTCTGTACCGCGAGTTTGTGCTGACGTCGCTGCGCCTGTTCCTGCTGATTATCTGCGAGGAACTGTTGCACCTTGACACAACCGGGAAGACGGACGACGGCGCGTCGTCGAATCGTGAGAAGATGCTCTTCAACCAGTTTCTCGACCTGCTGAAGCACGAGCCGCAGAAGCGGCGCCAGGTGGCCTACTATGCCAACCAGCTCTGCATCACGCCGAAGTACCTGTCGACGCTGTGCCGAAACGTCAGCGGCAAGTCGCCCCTGCGCTGGATTACGGAGAGCGTGATGGAGGTCTGCTACCAGATGCTGCGCAATACCGACCTGACGGTGAAGGAAATTTCCAACCGTCTGGGATTCCCCAACTCGTCGTTCTTCGGCCAGTACTTCCGCGAGCAGGCCGGCATGACGCCGGTGGAATACCGTATTAAATATAAGAACCGACTCTGAAGCCATGGAAAAAATAGACGTTGTAAAAGTCAGCAGCAAGCGCCAGCTCGACGACTTCATCGGCCTGCCTGACACCATCTACCGCGACTGTCAGCAGTACGTGCCCGACCTGGAAAGCGACACGCGCAGCCTGCTCGACCCCAAGCGGAATCCAGCCTTCGAGTTCTCAGCCATTCAGCCCTTTTTGGCCTATTGCGGCGGCAGCGCCGTAGGGCGCATCGTCGGCATCATCAACCGCAAGGCCAACGAGCGGTGGCAGACGCGCAACGTGAGGTTTGCACTCATCGAGTTCGTCGACGACCGCCGTGTCTCGGCCGCCCTGCTGCAGGCCGTCGCCGAGTGGGGACGCTCGCTGGGCATGGACCGCATAGAAGGTCCGCTGGGCATCACCGACTTCGACAAGGAGGGTATGCTCATCGAGGACTTCGACCTGACGGGAACGATGAGCACCATCTACAATCCGCCCTACTACCACCTCCACTTAGAGGCCCTGGGCTTCGGGAAGGAGGTCGACTGGCTGCAGGTGCGCATCGAGGTGCCCCGCGAGGTGCCCGCCCGCTATGCCCGAACGGCACAGTACGCCCGTGAACAGATAGGGCTGCGCGTGGTCAAGCTGACCAACGGCCAGATTCTCCGTGGCGGCTATGGCAAGAAAGTCTTCGACCTGCTGAACACGGCCTACAGTCCGCTCTTCGGCTTCTCGCAGCTGTCGGAGCGGCAGGTCGACGACTTCCTGCGGAAGTATCTGAGCCTGATAGACAAACGCCTCATACCCGTCGTGCTCAACGCCGAGGGCGAGGTGGTGGGCGTGGCCGTCACGATGGGCTGTCTGTCGCAGGCCATGCGCAAGGCCCGCGGCCGTCTCTGGCCGATGGGCTGGTGGCACCTGCTCAAGGCGCTGAAGTGGCGCCGCGAGGGCAGTGCCGAGATGCTGCTCATCGCCGTGCGCCCCGACTATCAGGGTCTGGGCGTCAACGCGCTGTTCTTCGACGACCTTATACCTATATATAATCAGTTAGGGTTCCGCTGGGCCGAGACGGGGCCTCAGCTCGAAGACAACGTCCGCGAACTGTCGCAGTGGAAGCCGCTGAAGCCGCAGTACGTCAAACGCAGAAGATGTTACACTAAAAAGATATAAACAGAAAGAAAAGAAATGCAACAAAGAGTAGTAATCACGGGAATGGGCATCTGGTCGTGCATCGGAACGACGCTCGACGAGGTGCGGCAGTCCCTGTTTGAGGGGCGCAGCGGCATCGTCTTCAGCCAGGAGCGCCGCGACGCGGGCTTCCGCTCGCCCATCTGCGGCAACGTGCCGCGCCCCGACCTAAAGAAAGTGTTGAGCCGCAACGTGCGGCAGATGATGCCCGAGGAGGCCCAGTATGCCTACATGGCCACCGTGCAGGCTCTTGAGCAGGCGCGGCTCACGCAAGACTATATCGACGCTCACGAGGTGGGCGTCATCTACGGCAACGACTCCGTGGCCGAGTCGACGATGGTGGCCATGGACAAGTTTCGGCAGGCCGGCTCGACGGCCGCCTGTGGCTCGGGAGCCATCTTCCAGTCGATGAACTCGACGGTGACGATGAACCTGGCCACGCTGTTCCACCTGAAGGGCATCAACCTGACGGCCTCGGCAGCCTGCGCCAGCGGGTCGCAGTCGCTGGGCCTGGGCTTCCTGCTCATCAAGAACGGCCTGCAGGACTGCATCGTCTGTGGCGGTGCTGAGGAGAACAATATGTACGGCATCGCATCGTTCGACGCCCTGCAGACGTTCTCAACCCGCATCGACGACCCCACGAAAGCCAGCCGACCCTTCGACCGCGACCGCGACGGGCTCGTGCCCAGCGGCGGTGCCGCCACGCTCGTCATCGAGAGCTACGACCACGCCGTGCGCCGCGGTGCGCCCATACTCGCCGAAATTCTGGGCTGGGGCTTCTCGGGCAACGGCGACCACATCTCGACCCCCAACGTCGAGGGTCCTGCACGCTCGCTGCTGCGCTGTCTTGAGAGTGCCGGCGTCGAGCCCAGCGCCATCGGCTACGTCAACGCCCACGCCACGTCGACGCCCATCGGCGACAGCCGCGAGGCCGAGGCTATTGCCCGTGTGTTCGGCGACTACCGCGTGCCGGTGACGTCGACAAAGAGCCTGACGGGCCATGAGATGTGGATGGCCGGTGCCTCGGAAATCATCTATTCGATGCTGATGATGAAGAACGACTTCATCGGCGGTTCGCTCAACTTCGAGAATCCTGACGAGGTGACGCAGTGCATCAACGTCGTCGGCGAGACCCGCCAGCAGCACTTCGACACCTTCCTGAGCAACTCCTTCGGCTTCGGCGGCACTAACTCGACGCTGATCATCAGGAACCTTTGACACATCGAAACATCGAAACATCAGAATAACAACAAAACAACGAAAGCAATGACAAGAGAAGACATTATCGCAAAAGTGAACAGCCTGCTGGCTGAAGAGTTTGAAATCGACGAGAGCGAGTTCGCCCCCGAAGCTAACCTGAAAGAGACGCTCCAGCTCGACAGTATCAACCTTGTTGACCTCATCGCCCTGGTGCAGTTCAACTACAAGATTACCATCCCCGTAGAGGACCTGAAGAAGATTCAGACCTTCAACAACCTCTATGACTACATTGAGGAGCACCAGAGTTGAAAGGCTACGACATTGAACGGCTGATACCACAGCGCTACCCGTTCGTCATGGTAGACCAGGTGGAGGTGCTGGGCGACAACAGCGCCGCCACCACGCTGGCCGTGCGGGCCGACAACTACTTCATGCTGCCCGACGGCACACTGGCCGAGACGGGACTCATAGAGCACATCGCACAGTCGTGTTCGGCCCTGGCAGGCTGGCAGGCACTCGGACAGGCGGCCCAGGCCCCGCCGGTTGGCATCATCGGCGAGGTCAGGCACTTCGTCTGTCACCGTCGGCCCTGCGCCGGCGAGTGTGTCGCCACCACCGTGACCTTCGACATGACCTTTGGCAGTGTAACCCTGGCTACCGGCAAGTCGTTTGTCGGCGATGAGCCGATAGCCGAAATCAGTCTGAAAATATTCATGCAATGACCAACCTGTTTATCCGTCTGGCCCGCTACTTCGGTCGCCACAGGGCCGTCTGCTGGCTGTCGATGGCAGCCCTGTTTGCCGTGCTGGGCTATTTTGCCGCCCAGATTCACTTAGAGGAGGACATCAACAAGCTGATGCCCTCGTCGAAGAACGCCGACGGCACGACGAAGCTCGCCTTTGCCGACCTGAAGATTAAGGACAAGGTGTTCCTGACGTTCGAGGGGGCCGACGCCGAGACACTTGGCCAGACGTGCGACGCCTTCGTCGAGGCACTGCTGGCCGCCGACTCGGCGACCCACGCCGTCGGCGACGTCTTCTACCGGTTAGACGACGACCTGCTGCCCGACGCCATCGACTACGTGTCGGCCCATCTGGCAGCCTATATCGACACGACGGCCTACGCCCGCTTCGACACCCTGCTGACCCGCGAGCACATGGCGGCGCAGATGCTGCAGAACCGCGACGACCTGACGGGTGAGTTCGGCGAGATGTTTCCCGAGCTGATACAGCTCGACCCGCTGGGCATGCGCACGGTGCTCGCCGAGCAGCTGCCGCTGGCCCAGGGGCAGTACACGACCGTCGATGGCCACTTCTTCGTGCCTGACTCCACCGTCTGCATTGCCTTCATCACGCCCCGCTACTCGTCGACCAACACGGGCCAGGGGTCGGCGCTGTTTGAGACCATCAACACGCTGACCGGGCAGTTTGCCGCCACCCAGCCCGACGTGCGCATCAGCTACCACGGCACGCCGGCCAGCGGATATTACAACTCCACGCAGATTAAGCACGACCTGACCACCACCATAGCCGGGGCACTGCTGCTCGTGCTGGCGCTGCTCGTTGCGAGCTTCCGCCGCTGGGACACCGCCCCCCTGCTGCTCCTGCCCGTGGCCTTCGGCACGCTGTTCGGACTGGCTGTCATGTACTGGCTCAAGGGCGAGTTCTCGCTGCTGGCACTGGGCATTGGCGGCGTCGTGCTCGGCGTGGCCATGAGCTACGTGCTCCACGTGCTGACCCACCACCGCTACGTCGGCGATACCGAGCAGTTGCTGCGCGACCAGGTGAAGCCCGTACTGCTGGGCTGCATCACCACCATCGGAAGTTTCGCCGGACTGCTCTTCGTCAATACCGACCTGCTGCGCGACTTCGGACTCTTTGCCGCCTTTGCCATTCTCGGCACGACGCTCTTCTCGCTGGTTTACCTGCCGCAGATGCTCGCTCCGGCGGTGCGTCCGCTGCCGGCCTTCCTCGACCGCGTCGTCGGCTATCCCTTCGACCGCAAGCGACCGCTGATAGCCGCCATCCTGGCACTGACGCTCGTCGGCGTCGGCGCCTATCTTGCCGGCGGCACCCACTTCGACGCCGACATGCACAACCTGGGCTATGAGGCCGAGATTACCAAGCACTCCGAGGACCTGCTCCGCGAGAAGACCTACACCGGCGACAAGACCAAGTACTTTGCCAGTCAGGGGCGCACCATGGAGGAGGCTATAGAAAGTTTCAAATTACTCGACCGCAAGCTCGACTCACTGCAGCGCATCGGACTGGTGAAGGGCTACACACGCACCAACCAGCTGCTCGTGCCGCTCAGCGTGCAACGACAGCGTATCGAGGCCTGGCACCGTTTCTGGACATCAGAGCGGCTGGCCACTGTCCGCCGACTCATCGGCGAGACGGCACCACAGGCCGGACTGCGCCCCGAAGCTTTCGCCTCCTTCTTTGACGCCGCCACCGCCGACTACCAGCCCGACCCGCTCTACAAGGCGGGCATCGTGCCCGAGGGCTATCTCTCGACGCTCACCGAGCAGTCGTATGGCGGCGACTACCTGGTGTTTACCGCCGTACGCTGCGCCAACGACTCAGTGCGCAGCAGCGACAGCGACTATATGCGCATCTGCGACGCCATCGCCAGCGACCCTCATCTGCTGGTGCTCGACACCTATTATTATACCACCGACACGCTGCTGCAGATGAGCCGCGACTTTGACACCCTGCAGTGGCTGTCAATGGCCTTCGTCTTCGTGGTGCTGCTGGTGTCGTTCCGCTTCAACTGGCGCTACACGCTGTTAGGCTTTGCGCCCATCCTGCTCAGCTGGCTTGTCGTACTGGGCGTGATGAATCTGTTCGGCGTGCAGTTCAACCTTATCAGTATCATCATCTCGACCTTCATCTTCGGCATCGGTGTCGACTACAGCATCTTCGTGATGAACGGACTGACGCAGGGCAACCTGCAGTACCACAAGACAGCCGTGCTGCTCTCAGCCGTCATCCTGGTGGTCACCGTCAGCAGCCTGCTCATGGCTCGCCATCCGGCCATTCGCAGCGTCGGCTTCTCGACGCTCGTCGGCCTGCTCTCTGCCGTCGTCCTGTCCTACGTGCTGCAGCCCGCCGTATGGAGGCTCATCCACAGAAAATCGTAAGTCGTCAATCGTCAATCGAAAATCGTCAATCGAAAATCGTCAATCGAAAATCGTAAATCGTAAATATGTATGATGTCATCATTATAGGAAGCGGATTCGGCGGACTGGTCTGTGCCCACCAGCTGGCACAGGCGGGGCGGCGCGTCCTGGTGCTCGAGGCCCACTGGCAACCCGGAGGCTGTCTGCAGAGCTATCAGCGCAAGGGCCACACCTTCGACACCGGACTGCACTATATCGGCGGACTCGGCGAGGGCGAGCCGCTGCACGACATCTTCCGGCGTCTCGGCCTGCTCAGGCTGCCCTGGCAGCGCCTCGACCCCGACGGCTTCGACCGCATCACCATCGGCGACCGGACCTTCAGGCTGGCTGAGGGCTTCGACCGCTTTGCCGACGCGCTGGCCGACGAGTTTCCCCGTCAGCGGCAGGCGTTGCAGCGCTACACCGACATGCTGCAGGGCCCTGACCCTGACCCCACGGTCAACGCCTGGCAGTGGCTCAACCAGAACTTCGACGACCCGCTGCTCGTCGACGTGCTCTCGGGCTCCTGCCTCAAGACCGAGCTGCGGCGCGAGTCGCTGCCCCTCTTCGCCTTTGCCCACAGCCAGAAAAGCTACATACAGAGCAGCTGGCGACTGCGCGGCGACAGCAGTCTCATCGTCAGCTCGCTGGTCGGCGACATACGCCGCATGGGCGGCGAGGTGGTCTGCCGGGCCGAGGTGGTGCAGCTCGTCGGCCACGACGGCCGCCTCACCGCTGCCCGCTGCAGCAACGGCGAGGTCTACGAGGGCTCGTGGTTCGTCAGCGACATCCACCCTGCCAGCGCGCTGGCCCTGGTCGCCGACGAGCGCATACAGCGGAGCATGTTCCGCCGTCAGCTGGCCATGCTTCAGAACACCTACGGCCTATACACCCACTCGCTGGTGCTGAAGCCTGGCGCACTGCCTTACTTCAACCACAACAAGTTCGTCTATCGTGGCGGCAGTCCGTGGGACGAGGCCACGGAGCGCGTGATGCTGAGTTGTCGCGTGCCTGACGGCGATTCCACCGGTGCGCTGCTCTTAGACCTGCTCACGCCCTCGTCAGCCGACCCAACGGCGCTGGCCGAGACGGTCGTGCCGGGACTGCGCGATATGGTGAGCGAACGGTATGTCAGCACGCCGCTGACGTGGCAGCGCTTCACGCGGACGCCCGGCGGCTCGGCCTACGGCATACGCAAGGACAGCCGCCAGCCGCTGCTCACCATACTCTCGCCGCGGACACCCGTGGCCAACCTGCTGCTGACGGGGCAGAACGTCGTGCTCCACGGTCTGGAGGGCGTGGCCATGACGGCGCTGCAGACTATCGGTATCGTGTTAAATGGAAAAACGTGAAAAGAATAACATTAAATCGTAAACACTCATGAGATATGCTTTAGTAACAGGAGGCAGCCGCGGCATAGGCCGGGCCGTTGCCGTGAGACTGGCCCGCGAGGGCTACCACGTTCTGATAAACTATGCCACCAACGAGGCCGAGGCGCAGCAGACGCTGCAGCTCTGCGGCGGACAGGGCGAACTGCTGCCCTTCGACGTCAGTGACAGTCGGCAGACGCGCGACGCCCTGGCACGCTGGCAGGACAGCCACGACGGTGAGTATATCGCCGTTGTCGTCAATAACGCCGGCATACGCCGCGACAGTGTGATGGCCCTGATGGCCGAGGCCGACTGGCACCGCGTGCTCGACATCACGCTGTCGGGGTTCTACAACGTCACGCAGCCGCTGCTGCCCGCCATGCAGCTCCATAAGTTCGGGCGCATCGTCAACATGGCCAGCGTCAGCGGACTGAAGGGCTTGCCCGGGCAGACCAACTACTCGGCAGCCAAGGGCGGCATCATCGCCGCCACCAAGGCTCTGGCCCAGGAGGTGGCGCGCCGGGGCATCACCGTCAACGCCGTCGCCCCGGGCTTCATCCGTACCGACATGACCGAGGGCCTCGACGAGGCCGAGCTGAAGAAGCTCATACCCATGGGCCGTTTCGGTAAGCCCGAGGAGGTGGCCGATGCCGTCGCCTTCCTCGCTTCCGAGCAGGCCGGCTACATTACAGGTAACGTTTTATCAATCAACGGAGGACTATACACATGAAAAGACTCATCATCCTTTTAGCGTTCGTCATTTGCCAGGTGTCGTTGAGCGTAGCGCAGACCGTCACCCGCACACAGCACCGCGCAGCCGTCACGAAGGACGCCGTGACCACCGGCTCGATGACCATCCGCAAGCCCGGCTACATCAGCATAGCCACCGACGGCGGCAAGGAACTGCTCATCATGGACGACACGAAGTTCACCATGACCCTGGGCGGTAAGAAGCACACCACCGACAGCCGGAAGAACGCCCAGTTTGCCACTTTCCACACGGTGCTGAAGGCCGTCATCAACAACCAGCCCATCCCTGCGGGCGACGACCTGACCGTCAGCGACAAGAACGGGCTGAAGACCATCACCATCACGCCCGAGAAGAAGCGACGCCAGCTCTTCACCTCGTTCGTGCTCGTCGTCGACGCCAAGACCTCGGCCATCCGTCAGCTGCGCATGAACGGACGAGGCGGCGACTATACCGAGTACAAGATGAAGTGACGACAATTGACGGCTATTTGAAAAAACTCGGCCAAATTGTTGGCTGTTTGCAGAAAAAGACTTACTTTTGCAAGGTCTAAGCAAATATTTTACGTCTTTATGAAGCATCAGTTACGCAGTGCCGTGTGCACAGAAGGCCGCCGCATGGCGGGAGCCCGCGCCCTTTGGGTGGCTACGGGCATGAAGCAGGAACAGTTTGGCAAGCCCATCATTGCCATCGTCAATTCGTTTACACAGTTCGTACCAGGACATACTCATCTGCACGAGATTGGTCAAATCGTACGCGAGGAAATCGAGCGCATGGGCTGCTATGCCGCTGAGTTCAACACCATAGCCATCGACGACGGCATCGCCATGGGCCACGACGGCATGCTCTACTCGCTGCCCTCACGCGACATCATTGCCGACTCGGTGGAATACATGGTCAACGCCCACAAGGCCGACGCCATGATCTGCATCTCGAACTGCGACAAGGTGACGCCAGGCATGCTCATGGCCTCGATGCGTCTGAACATTCCTACCGTCTTCTGCAGCGGAGGCCCAATGGAGGCCGGACGCTGGCGCGGCGAGAATGCCGACCTGATAACGGCTATGGTGAAGGGTGCCGACCCCACCGTCAGCGACGAGGAACTCAACCAGATTGAGCAGTGCGCCTGTCCCGGCTGCGGCTCCTGCTCGGGCATGTTTACGGCCAACTCAATGAACTCGCTGACCGAGGCCATCGGACTGTCGCTGCCCGGCAACGGCACCATTCTGGCCACCCATACCAACCGTGTAGAACTGTTCCGCCAGGCCGCTCGCCAGGTGGTGAAGAATGCGCTGGCCTACTACGAGCAGGGCGACGAGAGCGTGCTGCCCCGCTCGATAGCCACCCGCCAGGCTTTCCTCAACGCCATGACGCTCGACATCGCCATGGGCGGATCTACCAACACCGTGCTCCACCTGCTGGCCGTGGCACAGGAGGCAGGTGTCGACTTCACCATGAGCGACATCGACCGCCTCAGCCGTCAGACGCCCTGCCTCTGCAAGCTGGCTCCCAACACCCAGAAGTACTCGGTTCAGGAGTGTGGCCGCGCCGGCGGCATACTCGGTATCCTGAACGAGCTGAGCAAAGGCGGCCTGATCGACGGTTCGGCCCGCCGCGTTGACGGGCTGACGCTGGGCGAGGCCATGCGTAAGTATAGCATCGTCGACGGCGACATCGATGCTGAGGCCAACCGCATCTACCAGAGTGCCCCCGCCGGACGATTCTCGACGAAGATGGGCTCGCAGTCGGCAGAGTGGGGGACACTCGACACCGACCGCGCCAACGGCTGCATACGCGACATCGCTCACGCCTACACCAAGGACGGCGGACTGGCCGTGCTCTTCGGCAATATCGCCCAGGACGGCTGCGTCGTCAAGACGGCCGGCGTCGACGAGTCGCTGTGGCACTTCGAGGGCCCCGCCGTGGTGTTCGATTCTCAGGAGGACGCCTGCGAGGGCATTCTCGGCGGCCGCGTGAAGAGCGGCGACTGCGTGGTCATCACCCACGAAGGCCCGAAGGGTGGCCCCGGCATGCAGGAGATGCTCTATCCCACCTCGTATATCAAGTCGATGCACTTAGGCAAGGAGTGCGCCCTGATTACCGACGGCCGCTTCTCGGGCGGCACGAGCGGCCTCTCCATCGGCCACATCTCGCCCGAGGCTGCCAACGGCGGCAACATCGGTAAGGTGAAGGACGGCGACATCATCGTCATCGACATCCCCTCGCGCACAATCAGCGTGAAGCTCAGCGACGAGGAACTGGCCGTCCGTCCCCAGCAGCCGTTGAAGCGCAACCGCCAGGTGTCGAAGGCCCTGCGTGCCTACGCCCAAAGCGTCAGCTCGGCCGACAAGGGCGGCGTCCGCGTGATAGAGTAAGACCAGCCGGGTAACGCGTCTCAACCCACCGGGTAACGCACCTCAACCCGGCGGGTAACGCCGCTCTACCCGCCGGGTAACGCCGCTCGACCCGCCGCCTCCGTATCATGAGCAGCCGCCTTAGCTTACTGAACCGCCGCCGTCAGAAACAGAGCCACTAACCTCCCGTCAGCCCTATAAATCGTTGATATGCAGACGGTTTGTGAATCATCGTCCTCCCGCCAGACCTCCCGTCAATCTCCCGTCAACCTCCCGCTTGCCTATAAGTGAGGTCCGACGGGACCTCAACGGGAGGTCTCGCCGCCCAACCTCCCGTCGCGTAACCCCTCTGTACATCGGCGTTTCAAGCGAATGCGGGAGGTCAGGAGGTTAAAATCAATTGTCTTACACTGAGAAAACTTTTCTCCGAATCGCTTGGCGCTTCGGAGTTTTTTTTGTATCTTTGCACCGTCGCTTAGTCAGCCCACTTGTGGGCGGCGTATAATAATATTGAATGCAATGAATGAAAGAATAACAGAAGGACAAGCTTCAGTTCTCAACCCTGTACAACTGCATCTATTGAGAATGTTTTCGTACATGAAAAGTGAGGCTCAGTTGAAAGAACTTAAAAAAGTGCTCGCCGAATACTATTTCAACGAGGTGGAAAAAGGTATGGCCAACCTTGAAGACCAAGGACTTTGGGGGCGCGAGCAGAGCGATGCGGTAATGAACGAACATTTGCGCACACCATACGAATCCTGAATACATGAAGCGCATCGTTCTCAACGACAAACATTTCAAACCACTGGACAATATCAGTTTCCCAAAACTGTTCGTACTAAAACTCATGGAGTTTGTCGAACGGCTAAAATAAGAAAAGAAAAGAAAAGACTGATTAACAACAGTTCAAAAATTTTTCTCCGAATCGTTTGGCGGTTCGGGGATATTTTTGTATCTTTGTCGCCGACTCAGGTAGCCCGTAAGGGTGAGCGGGTCGAAACTTAGTGGTAAAAGGACGTTTACGAACGTTATCTTCAGCATCTGAATCTCGCAAATTCAAGCACTTGAAGATACGCAACCGAAGCGTCCACTTTGGGTGTATTGTACCCTGTTCATCTTTGAACAGCTTCAATATATCTCGGCGTGGGCTATCGAGTTGCTTATCCTAGTGCGAGGCAATGCGAGAGCCCAGATGCGGGATAGGCGAAGTAGAGCACCCACGTCTTTACGTTTAACACATTCAATCGCTGAATCGGGGTGGCTATAGGCAGACGGTTTATGGCGTATGGCAAACATAATGAAACGACAGAGCATTCTAATCCTACTTCCCATGCCTTAAAAAGCTGTGATAATGACAGAAAGGCTTTTGAAGCGCAGCAAGTACAACTTAACAATACGATGAATGCTGTTGAAAACTATATCAAACAACTTGAAATACTAAATACAAACCCTTTTCAAAATAACAAAGTATTATGAACAAAATAGAGAAGACTTTAGAAGAAAGACGTGCGGAACTCAAGCGTAAATTACCTGAAGGTGGTAACATTTCTCTTATAAAGGACAAAGAAAAAGATGGGGATTGTATTCAACTCCCCACTACCATTTATTGTTAACTCATATAGTTTACTTTAATTATAAAATACAATATACAAATGAATACTATTATCATTCCTCAAGGTCGTTTAGCAGACGATGCTGCCCTTGCAGCAAAACGTGCAGAACTGAAGCGTAAGTTACTCGAAGGTGGTAAAATCACTCTTAAAAAAGATGGTAATGCCACAGGTGCTGCTGGTGAAGCATCTACTATCAGCATTCCTCAAGGAAAGCTGGCAGATGACGCAGCTTTGGCAGCAAAACGTGCAGAACTGAAGCGCAAGTTGCTTGAAGGAGGTAAAATCACTCTTAAAAAGGATGGAAATGCTACAGGTGCTGCTGGTGAGGCATCTACAATTAGCATCCCACAAGGAAAATTGGCAATGCCTCAATGGTACGAACGTGATCCAGAACTACTTGAAGCAGAGAAGATAGCTATGGGGCGTGCATTCAGCAATTTTGAACTCGGAATACTGGACGATGGCCGCTTGTATTGGCAAGGAACCGTTTCGCCGGGTATATATGAATCCAAATTCGGCGAAAAACGTATCTACCATTTGATGGCTGTTTACCAACAGAACCATCCTGAACAGAGAATGGGATCAACAGTATTTGTTTATCCCTTGTTACCTGATGCTGAAGAACTCATGGAAGAATTGCATCGAAAGACAGGTCAATACCCTTCTCATATATTAAGAGACTCAAACAATCAGCGATACCTGTGTACTGCGGAATCTTCTGATATAAAAGTTGGCAATACAGTTACTACTGCTGCATCTGTAATTGGCTGGGCTGTGAAATGGCTTATGGCTTTTGAACTTGTGTTAACAGGAGACCTTCCCGTAGAGAAATTCAATCAACATCACGGTATATAGTATGGACGGAAATTGCCAAATAGTTGTTTTCTCAGATAAGGCATACAACGCTATTATCAGAGAGACATTTGAGTGGGAACCAGTTGAGACTGGTGGTATCTTACTCGGCCACATCCTTGACAATGGATGTTGGATAGTCATGGACGTACTTCCTCCCGGATATGGTGAAGGTCGCGAAGGGGACAACGTATATCACGAATATGGCTATTTTGAGTACAATCGAAAATTTGTCAACTATCTAGCGAAGTCTGTGGCTGAACAATATGAAATTCCATTGGAGTTGTTGGGCCTGTGGCATAGACATCCGGGGAGTATGGATCACTTTTCTGGTACTGACGACGGAACAAACGCTACCTTTGCCCAACAAAATCCACAAGGAACTATTTCAGGCTTAATAAATGTTGATCCTCAACTTAGAATGACTATGTATTATCTATCTCATGCTGATGCAATCAACAGAAGTAGAGGTTCACTTAATTATCAAGAAGTTCAGATTGAAGTAGGTTCCGACTTGATTCCTGAAGAGTATTTCAGATTGCGCTATTATCGTGGTGAAGAAAAAGACAAACACCCATATCCTCCCCTTCGTCCAAAGACTACTCGTTTTTCAAGATACAACAACGAGGAAAGTGCTGGACATAGTGATGGAACCGCTGAAGGAAGAAATAACGCAAATAGCACTGTAAGTGAACTTAATGGAATCCATGTGGTATCCACTACGAAAGGTGAGCAGTTATCTGCAATCTCTGATATTACAGAAGCATTAAAAAAAAACAAAAATCTTCTAGCTCTTCTAGTAATAGCGATAGTGGTATTCGTTTTATCACTCTTCTCGATTAAGAAATATTATTCGAGATTATTTGAATTCTTTTGTGGGGATAAGCCTTCTATAGAGAATCCGATACAAAAATCTCTACCTGATGGATCATCTCAAAATGGCTCTGCGTCAGAACAAGAAGACAAAACGAAAGGTGATACCATAGAGAAGAAAGAGGATAAAGTTTCAGAACCTTCCAAAGATTCAGGGAAGTCTGGAGAGGAAAAAGGTAATTTAAACGTTTGACTTAAAGCAGATATGATATGACAAATATAAAAATAGATCCTAATCTATTCATGAAGGGAAAAAGGCGCAAACCAACTATTTGTTACCCTGATGGAATTAAAAATGAATACTCCACATTATGGGGTTACTATATAGAAGAAAGTAATTACTACAACATTGTTGGAGTAAATCATGCTCCTGAAGGTCTTGGTGGTATCACTCCTAAATGTGTGGGCCACTTCTATCCCAATAGACCGACTGAAGTCAATGATGATTTGATTTATGGCTATTACGAAGGTGATGAGGTGGTGTTCTATGACCTTTCCGGTACGCTGTGTGAACTTGAACCAGTAAGGTTGAAGATGGATATATTCTCAAGAAACACAGGCATCTTGGAATCAGACATAATGTTGAAGAAAGGTGCTATTATCCTTGGATGTGGCTCCGTCGGCAGTCTTGTCGCCTTAGAGCTGGCCCGTGCAGGTGTGGGACGATTTTTCTTAATTGATATGGATATTTTAGGATATCACAATATCTGTCGGCATCAATGCGGTATCCAGGATGTAGGAAAATACAAGACTACTGCCATTAAGGAACGTATTCTTCAGATTAACCCGACTGCTCAAGTCATAACGGAACACAATAGGATTCAAGAAGTACCGCTTGACAAAATAGCACCATTCTGTAACAGTGATACGATTATAGTGGGGTGTGCAGACAACAGGGAGGGCGATCTCTATGCTGATACAATTCTTGGCAAGCCCTATAAGATGCCTTTTATCTCCATTGGCTGTTGGGAGCGAGCTTTTGCTGGAGAAATTTTCTACTGTTTGCCAGAAGGTATGCCCGCCTATTCTGATTTTATAGATGCATTAGGTGAATCTTCTGGGCGAGTAAATGCCAATACTCATTTGTATATGGGTGAAGTGGGTACATTCGAGCCGGGTATATCTGTTGATATCAATTTCGTCACCACTATAGCGATCAAAATGATATTGGATTTGTTAAACCGTGATAATGAACACTATACGCAACGATTGATACACAATCTTAGCCAATATACACTAATCTGCAATACAAACAATCCAAAGATTGGAGGTGAGATGGCTGAAATATTTTCTTACCCACTTCAGGTTACAACGAGTATAGAGGTTGAATATGCTCAAAAAGAAGATGAACGAGAGTCAAAACATGAAGAAATGTCTCAATGAACAGGTATCATGTAAAAATAGAGGAATCGATTCTGCCTGAAACCTACTCTTTTGACGAGTTGATAGAGAATGGACTCTTAGATGAAAGAGACGAACATATTCAGGTAAGGCTTATGGGGGAAAGCGATTGGGTAATTGCTCGTGATTATCCATTCTCAGCCTCAGAAGCTCCACCCTTAAGTACTAATCGTAATATAGGAAACATATCTGGAAATTATACAATTAACGACGATGGGTCGATTAACAGACCCGGAAACTATGACAGGCCGCCCAAGCCGGACAGCAATCTTATCTGGTCTATTATTTGTATCTCAGTATGTCTGCCTTTTGGATTGCTCGCGTTGGTGGAGTCTGTCAAAGTAGATTCTCTGTATTCCAATGGGGAATACGATGCAGCTATAAGAGCATCAGAAAACTCAAAGAAATGGTCAATGTGGTGTCTGTGGTCTTGGCTCATTATATTGGGAATAATCTTTATTGCGGCAATAGCAAATTAAATATATTTATATTAACACTTTAAAACATCAGTTACAATGGGAAATCAAAACAAACCTGACAACAACATGCTTTGGGCAATCCTTAGCACTCTGTTCTGTTGCCTTCCGTTAGGCATCGTGTCAATTATCAATGCAGCTAAAGTCGACGGGCTTTATAGAGCTGGTGATTATCAAGGAGCACAAGATGCTGCCGACAATGCAAAGAAATATGCTCAGTATGGTGCTGTGTGTGGCTTGATTGTGTTTGTCATCTACTTCTTTATTGGAATGGCAGGAGCAATGTAAAAAGTTTGAGCAATGGTTAGTGTTGACAAGATAATGCCGTATGTGTTCCCATTAGTAATAGCGGGGGTGTTCATATTGTATTATCTTGTCAATCCATTGCAATCGACCTTTCCAATTCAGTGTCCTTGGCATCTATTAACAGGTACACAATGTCCTGCATGTGGATTTCAAAGGGCACTTTACTCTCTGTTGCATGGTAATTTTCTTGATGCTCTAAGTTATAATTATTTCTTTATATTCTCTATTCCTTATGCCTTCTTAGCAATTGTTGCAACTTGGTATAACTACCATCATGTGTTCGACGGGTTACGTACTTTTGTATATCACCGCCTTACTTTACAGACATATATAGTGTTGTACTTTGGATGGTGGATTATAAGGAACTTGTACAATATCTAACAATGCCTTATGAAGAAATATCAAGTAATGATTGAAGGAGAGATAGCATCACAAACATTCACACTCGACGAGATGCTTGAATTAGGTTTGTTGGATGATTACGATGAGAATATAAAGATAAAACTCTATGAGGAATTCGTATGGCAGGTTGCACGTGATTATCCATTCCATATCTCCGAAGCTAATTCTTCGGGTTCCAGTTTTGTTGTAAACAATGATGGTACCGTTACCCGAAAGAAAAATAACAAGAACAATAGAGGATACACAATTGACGAATATGGACAGATTAAAAGGAGAGGAAATAGTACACAAGTTGAATCGTCTACAGATACGAATAACACAACAGTTTCAGGGACTTCTCAATCTAACACGAGTGGCAATGATAAAAGCGGATGTATTTGGGCTGTTATTATTGCTATAGGAATAATGGTGCTAGCAGCAATTTTATAAAAAGCAAATTAATATGCCGAATAAATATCAAGTAAAAATTGAAGAAACCATCCTGCCTCAGTTATATACATTTGATCAGCTGATTGACGCAGGATTGTTAGATGAGGTTGATGAGAATATTAAGGTGAGGCTTATTGGAGATTCAACTTGGGTTACTGCACGAAGTTTTCCTTTCTCAGATTCAGAAAGCAATCAAGCAAACAACTGTGTTTCAGCAAGTAAAAGTAAGAGAGAGGCATTTGCACATGTAAGAACGACCACCATCTATAATGAAACTATGGAGCAATCCCCCAATCAAGCATCTATATCTAACATATCACAACTTCAACAAGAATATCCTCCTATTATTGAAGTTTGGAACTGGGGGGCTTTTAGCCTTTCTTGGATTTGGGGTGTCTTTAATGGCTTGTATTGGCCATTAATTATAATTGTAATTAACTTTATTCCATACGTTGGCGTGATAATCTCACTTTGTATCTGTGTACTTTTGGGAAAGAATGGCAACCTCTATGCATGGAGAAAGGCAAGGCAGAAAGGGGATACTGTAGAACATTTCACTTTTATCCAGTCTAAGTGGAATACTGCTGGGCAGATAGGAGTAGTTGTTTTTCTGCTTCTCCTTTTGGTACTACTAATGATTTACGCGTTGTAAAATGTATACAATAAATGAAGATGGTACTGTAACTAGAAATGCGAGCTCGCATAACTCTAGTTCTCCTCAACCTTCTGGAGGTTCTGATGACAACACAGGTTGTTGGGTAACATGTTTCATAGCTGTTGTTATTGGAATTATAGTTTTTGCACTAGCAAACAAGAATGATAAATCATCGGGCCACGAAACATCAGAAGGACCTGCTTATGAAGAAGTTGTTGATAGTGTGGTAGAAAACAACAATACTGACACATATCTAGATATTTCTGCATCATCAGTTTCGTTCGATGCAGATGGCGGTTTTTATACATTTACAGTAAGTAGTAACTCCACATGGAACATTAGTACCGACACATACGATTGGGGACATTTAGCCAGGTCTGGAAATCAGCTGACTCTTAGGGTTGATGCAAATCCTTCGATGGAATCAAGAACAGACTATTTTATATTATCCGCAGGAAACGAGACAGCGCGTGTTGACATATCACAAGAAGGTAAGGTTGAAACGTATTTAAATGTGTCACCTTCTGATTTGTATTTTACTTCTTCTGGGGGAACTCAAACCCTCAATGTTGAAACAAATTCCAATTGGATTATATCTGTTGACACAGATAATTGGGTACATTTGAGCAAGTCTGGAAATCAGCTGAGTCTCAGAGTTGATGCCAACAATTCTTCTGCTTCACGAACGGATTATTTTTGTATTAAATCAGATGGAATAGAGAGAAGAGTAAACATAACACAGGAAGGTGTTTCTTCATATCACTAGTGTCCACTAAAAAATGGACGAGTTAAAAATTAAATAAATTAGGTTCACTTGAACCGCTTCGGTCTTTGTCTTTTTTGAATAT
>OCTX012231867.1_pt1 | contig 87237 bp, 75 predicted proteins | sample 1539691 | NCBI WGS metagenome assembly OCTX01 (sample SAMN02144231, study PRJEB22623) | gut metagenome | biome: sheep rumen | host: Ovis aries | place: New Zealand
CATCCAGCTTTTGGATTCATAGCTCCCATATATACTTTTTTTATACGTGCCTGTACTATTGCACCTGCACACATCTGACATGGTTCAAGTGTAATGTACATTTCACAGTCATCAAGACGCCAGTCACCTAGCGTCTTGCTTGCTTTTTTTATTGCTATAAGTTCCGCATGAGATAATGTATTTTTATCAGTTATACGTCTATTATATCCACGCGCAACTATTTTATCTTTATATACTATTACGCAACCTATCGGAACCTCGTTTAAGGCTTCTGCTTTTTTGGCCTGCTTAATAGCTTCTTTCATGAATTTTTCTTCTCTACTTGCTAAGTTTTTCATTTATAACCTGCCAAACATCATCTGATTCCATTGAAAGTTTCCAGAATGCAGCACCACCAATATTGTTATTTACAATTAATTCAAGCTTAGCTGTTAATGAATCCATATCTTCCATCCATATCTGAGTTGACTTTCCTGATGCTTCATCTTCATAAAATGCATAATTAACACCAGTCTTTTCATCAAGTTTTAAAGATTTAGATAAGTCAGGATCCTGTTCAACCATCTCCTTAGCAGTATCCATACCAACGGCTTTACTTGAAAGAATGAAATCACCATTAACTGCATCCTCTATTCTCTTTTCACCTTTTTCAAGAATCTCTTCACCATCTTTTGCTGGTCTCTTTGTCCAAACTCTTGTATAAAATGGAAGTGCAGCAATTATCTTAGATGCATTCTTACTTCCAACTTCTTCAACTGTATTCTTAATACCATTTTCTACAAAACTCATTGAAGATACAGGACCAGCATCAGTACTTGAACCATTAAATTCATCGTATGCCATTACTACAACATAATCACATACTTCTGCCTGTGCATCTCTTCTATAGTATTTTGACCAATCAGATGGTACATAAGTATCTGCAGAAAGAACAAGGTTATCATTTCTACAACTAACAGAAAGTTCTCTTAAGAACTCAATATAGCTATCACTATACTCTTCTCTTATGTACTCAAAGTCCACATTTATACCATCTGCCTTACAATGTTTAACCTGTTTAATTATATTATTAATAAGTCTCTGTCTTGAACTTGTTTTTGAAATAGCCTCATTGACAACATGAGTACCATCTTTAGTCTTAATAAAGTCATCAACTAAAACCCAAACTTCAAGTCCCTTATCATGAGCCTTTTTAACATAATCGGCTGATGCAATACTCTTAAGTTTACCTTTTTTATTCTTAACACTAAGCCATGTTGGAGAAATAACATTAAGGCCCTTAGCCTTACTTACAACTTTATCAAGAGAGTCATTAGCTGCAGTTTCTGTAACCTGATGCCATGCAATACTAATCTTCTTATCCTTTGTAAGTGATGTATATTCAGGCAAATCAACCTTACTCTTAGCCGCAATCTCTGTCTTTTCAGAAAGAGAACTCTTCTTAATGAAACCAATTATACCCTCCGTTGTCATAACCTCAGTAAAATCACCTTCTTCAATACCCGTAAGTAAAACCTGTTCACCAATTTTAGCTTCTGTATAAATATGTGCAGAAACATCTGCTCCATTTCTAATACTGTCAATCTTTTCAACTTTTGCATATGGTAATGGATTAAGAGTACCAACCATACATATTCTATTAGGATTAGTAAATACCTGATAATCTAATCCTGTATATTTTGAAACAAATGCTAAATCAAGATACAAATCATCATTTACTTGGATAGTAATATCATTATCCCAGCTTTCTGACTTTCCGCCTTCTTCATATCCAGCTCCACCAATTGCATGTTTTACAACTGCTGTTGGTGTAGTATATAATATAAAGTTTTCTTCTCTATCCCAATAAAACTTATCTGTAATCTTATTTCTTACAGTTTCATATCTAACGTAATATGTATTGTTCTTTAAAAGAGCTCTGTAGTCACTAAGTATACCCGATATTACAACAGCATAATTTTCATCGTTTTCACCAATATGTGAACCATCGCTTTCAACTAAGTTAAATGCCTCATAGATATTTGCTGTTTTTGTACTAGCTATCTTAAATCCTGTCTTTTTCATGTACAATACTGTACAGGCAATTGCTATTAATGCAACGAGTGTGACTATAAATTTCTTATACACGCCCTTAATCCTCCTTGTGTTCCTTTTTACGTATTTTAGAGCTTTGCTAATTGTGTTAAAGCATCACCTTCAATTACTGGTTCAAAATGCTCAAGTATAATACTCTGAGTTAAATCAGAGAATAATGTGTCATCTGCATACTCAGATATAATATCGCAAGAATACTGATAACTTTCAGCATCTTCTAACTCAGCATCTAAAAGTAATACATAATTTCCCTCTATTTCATATAAATCACTAACACCTTTATATATACCATCAACTTGTTTTGCACTAGTTATAAGATTATCTACATTAGAGAACATGAAGATAACTGATTCCTCAAATTCATCTCCCTCATCAGTAGCATCATTATTCTTATAATCTTCAATCTCTTGGATTAAATCATCCATATCTTCAACATTATGAATGTTATTTAAAAGATTATTCTGAAATTTCTTCTGATTCATGGCAACAATCTTCTTCATCTTTTCCATCTCTTCTTCTGTATTAACCTTAGTAATTGTAAACACAATATTATCAGGTATATTAGCAGTAGCCTCAATTATAAGAGGAAAATTATTAGGTTCAAAACCAAATTGTTCATGAGCCTTGTAAATAATCTCCTTGAAGAATTTTGGTGCATTGCCATTACCATTAATGATTTCACCAAGTTTTATCTTATATGTTTCAAATTCTTTTCTGTCAATTGTACATCTTATGGAGTTTTCACTCAATTTTTCTAATTTCATAGTGGATCCCCCTCTCTTTAAAGTATTATTAGAATTATATCAAACTTCTATTTAATGTCAAGCAAGCCAACCTTACGATTTCCTTAACTAAACATTAATATAGATGCTGCTATTGCGGCATTTAAAGACTCAACATTTCCGTACATTGGAATAATAACCAATTCATCCGCTAAAGCTGCAACTTCGTCCGATATGCCATTTGCTTCATTTCCAATTATAAACCCATATGCGCCATTTTTTTTTACTTCGTTATATAACTTTTTACCACCCAAGTGAGCAGCATATAACTTAAAGTTTTCCTGTTTAATCTTCTTAATGTCTTCCTTTAAATCCTCGCTTTCATAAAAAGGTACTCTTAGGATTGCTCCCATTGTTGATCTAACAACTTTCGGATTGTAAATATCAACACTTTCCTTTGATAATATTATACCACTAACTCCCGCTGCTTCACAGGTCCTAATTATAGTTCCTAAATTTCCTGGATCCCTTAAATCATCGAGAATCATTATTACTTGCTTATCTGGTAATCCATCCTTCTTAACTTTTCTATTTAAAATATCATTAAGTTTATAATGTTTTCTTTTTACAATAGCTAAAATACCCTGTGGCGTTACGGTATCACTAATCTTTTTAAATAAAGCATCCGAAATAACTTTATAAGAAAATCCTAATTCGGATTCACCGTCCTTATTAAACGATTTAACATCAACGATTCTTTTATCTACATTTCCACTTGCAATGTTTTCGTAGCAAGTTTTTGAAATATAAACCTCTCGTATATCCTCTTTAGGAATTTCAAAAACCATCTTAAGTCCTTCAACAACATAGGAATCTTCCTTCCTTCTGTTCTTTGACTTTTCTAGTAACCCTATTATCTTTTTTATATCCTTATTTGTTTCGGATGTAATTATTTCCATTCTATTACCTACTTCTTCCATGCTTAAAATAAGCTTTTTCATATGTAACGGCAACGTTTTTCTCTCCAAGGATTGCTTCAAATTCCTCAACTAGATCCTTATTAACATCTACAAGGTATCTTACAGGAAGCATGAATTTTTCCTTTTCTTTTTCTTTATATATAACAATCCTGTCGTTACCATCACTTGTTTTTAACAAATCTTCCATTTCAGTTTTAAGACTATTATAATGTTCATTATCCTTAAACCTTAACCAGATTTTCTTAGGCACCTGATTAAAGTTCATAATATTTGATGCGATTACTCTTGCAGTATCCTCATCCTCAAACTGAATTCGACCTTCTATTAAAACCTTTTCACCTTCAACTAAATTCTCTCTGTTCGGCATATAACTATTAGGGAAAATAATAACTTCAATACTACCATATAAATCCTCTAAATCAGCAAATGCCATTATAGTATTATTCTTAGTTGTCTTAGTTTTAACGTCATTAAGAATTCCACCTATAACCGTGAAATCGCCATCATTAACCTTACATTCACTTGAAATTTCATTACCTTCAGCATCTCTAACAACTTCTCTAATGAAATCCTTTGTACTATTCTTTACATTTTTCTTTAAAAGATCAGTATAATTTTCAAGTGGATGACCACTTACATATATTCCTAATACTTCCTTTTCATATGATAATAATTCTTCCTTATCAAGTTCAGGAACTGGTGGAAGTGGTGTCTTTATACTTTCCTTTATTTCTTCATCACCCATATCAAAAAGGCTCATCTGACCTGCTATGGTTTTCTTCTTTTCTGAAGCCTTATTATCAAAAACAACTGGAAATGCAATAAGCATCTGATTTCTATTAGCAGCAAACGAATCAAATGCTCCTGCCTTAATTAAATTTTCAATAATCTTTTTATTAACACCTTTATCGTATAGACGTTGAGCGAAATCATCCATATCTTTATATGGACCACTTTCCTCACGTTCCTCAACGATTCTGTCAATTACGTTTATTCCGATTCCCTTAATTGCAGAAAGACCATATATAATGTTTCCATCCTTAACAGAGAATCCACTTTCACCAGCATTAATATCTGGTGGAAGTACATTTACTCCCATATCTCTACATTCATATATATAATCAGAAACCTTTGTAGTTTCACCCATTACTGATGTAAGAAGTGCTGCCATATATTCAACTGGGTAATAGTATTTAAGGAATGCTGTTCTCATTGAAACAACCGCATAAGCTGCTGCATGAGATTTATTAAACGCATACTTTGCAAAGTCAATCATTGAATCATAGATTGTATTTGCTACTTTCTCATCAATACCATTCTTTAAACAGCCTTCAACAAATGCTGTTCTCTCAGACTGCATGACATCAACTTTTTTCTTAGACATGGCTCTACGAAGATTATCAGACCTTCCAAGTGAAAATCCACCAAGATCTCTAACAATCTGCATAACCTGTTCCTGATAAACTATACAACCATAGGTTGGTTTCAAAATAGGAACTAACTGTTCACATTCATAGGATATGTGTTCAGGGTCATTTTTACCTGCAAGATACTTTGGAATAAAGTCCATAGGGCCCGGTCTATAAAGTGAAATACCGGCAACTATATCTTCAAAGCTATTAGGCTTAAGTTCCTTCATGAAACTCTTCATACCAGAACTTTCAAGCTGAAACACACCATCACATTTGCCTTGACCAATCATATCAAGAACCTTACTATCATCTAAATCAATCTTTGAAATATCGATCTTTTTTCCTGTAGTTTTATATATTAAATCAAGCGCATGCTTAATAACTGTTAAGTTTCGAAGAGCTAAGAAATCCATCTTAAGTAGACCTAACGATTCAATGGTTACTGCTTCAAACTGTGTAGTAATATTACCTTCAGCTCCTCTTGATAATGGAACATAGTCCATAACAGGTGCATTACATATAACTACGCCTGCAGGATGAATACCCACACTACGCTGTAATCCTTCAAGTCTCTTACACATATCAATGTATTCTTTAGTTTCTCTGTCACTTTCATACACTTCCCTAAATTCAGGATTTTCTTTAAGTGCCAAATCTATGGTCATCTTAGGAGCTGATGGAACAAGCTTTGCGATCTGATTAACTCTTGTGAGAGGAATCTCCAGTACTCGTCCAACATCCCTTATAACACCTCTTGCTGCCATAGTATTAAAAGTAATAATCTGAGATACCTTTTCTCTTCCATATTTTTGAGTTACATAATCTATAACCTCTGCTCGTCTATCAACACAGAAGTCAATATCCACATCGGGCATGGTTACACGTTCAGGATTTAAGAATCTTTCAAAAATAAGACTATACTTAATAGGATCAATATCCGTTATAAATAAACAATATGAAACAACACTACCTGCTGCCGAACCTCTTCCAGGTCCAACTGGTATGTCATGTTCCTTTGCATAATTAATAAAATCCCAGATTATAAGGAAGTAATCAACAAATCCCATGCTATTGATAGTATCAATTTCATACTTTAATCTGTTCTCTACATCTTCCTTTGTTAAATGTAGTTTTTCAAGGACTTCAGGTGTATATCTTTTCTCAAGTCCTAGTTTACATAAATATTCAAGATAGGATAGTGATGTATACTCTTTGGGTGTATCATATTTTGGTAATTTAGAAACACCAAATTCTATTTCAACATCACATCTATCTGCAATTTTCTTTGTATTCTCCACAGCGGAAAGTGCATATGGGAAAAGTGCTCTCATCTCTTCCTCACTCTTTAAGTAATACTGTCCGCCTTCATATTTCATTCTATCTTCATCACTTACCTTTTTACCTGTCTGAATACAAAGTAAGATATCATGAGCCTTTGCATCCTCAGCTGTAAGGTAATGTGCATCATTCGTACATATAAGTTCAATACCTGTTTCCTCAGAAAGTCTTAGCATATTTGAATTAACAAGTTGCTGTTCAGGTATACCGTGGTCTTGTAATTCCAAAAAGAAATTACCCTTACCAAATATCTTTTCATATCTAAGAGCCGCTTCTTTTCCAGACTCATAATCTCCCCTTGCAAGATTCCTTGAAACCTCACCTGCAAGGCACGCACTTGTACATATTAATCCCTCATGGTATTTTTCTAGAGTTTCCATATCCACTCTTGGTTTATAGTAAAATCCATCTATAAATCCAATTGATACTATCTTTGATAAATTTTCATAACCGATGTTATTCTCTGCAAGCAAAATAAGATGATAGTACTTATCATCTTCCTTTTTTAACTCTTTATCAAATCTACTTCCTGGCGCAACATAAACTTCACATCCTATAATTGGCTTGATACCTTCTGCTCTACAAGCTTTATAGAATTCAATTACACCATACATAACACCATGATCTGTTATTGCAATACTATCCATACCTAATTCTTTTGTTTTTTTGACAAGTTCTTTTATCTTATTAGAACCATCAAGTATACTGTACTGCGTATGTACATGTAAATGCGTAAATGCCATATACGGCCTCCTTACAAAAAATAAAACACCTCTCAAACTAAAAGAGGTGTTTTGTATATTTTATATTAATTCTCTTTGCTAAGGAAATCTTCAATCTGCGATAAAGCTTCTTCCTCGTCTTCCCCTTCGCATGTTACACAAACCTGCTGTCCTTTAGATACTCCTAATGTCATCATCCCCATTAAACTTTTTGCGTTTACATGCTTGTTGTCACTAATCACATAGATAACGCTTTTAAACTGACTTGCTACCTGAATAAGTTCTGCAACTGGTCCAACATCATTACCTGAACCGATATTTACAGAAATGTCTTTTGATACCATAATATCCTCCTTATTAGCTATCTGATTTCATCTGCTAGTTCGCTCAATTTCCTAAGTCTGTGATTTACTCCTGACTTACCAATAGGTTTATTAAGCAATCCCCCTAGTTCCACTAAAGATGCATCAGGATACTGTAGCCTTACTTCGGCCATTTCCTTTAACTGAGGCGATAAACTATCAAGTCCTTTCCTAGCCTTAATTAAGTTTATATCATCAATCTGCCTCATTGCACTCTTTACAACCTTCGTAATGTTAGCTGTTTCACAATTAACCTTACGATTTAAATTATTTCTCATATCTTTAATAATTCGTACATTTTCAAATTCCATAAGGGCTTTATGTGCACCCATGACATTTAACGTATCAACTATCAAAGAACCCTCTTTGATATATACCACAAAACGTCTACTTCTTGCAACCTTTTTTGTGCCAATATCAAATTTTTGTAAAATATGCTGTATTTTTTGACATTTTTCATCAGAATTGCACACTATTTCCAAATGATTTGAGTTTTCCGGATTACTTATTGAGCCAGATGCCAAAAATACACCTCTAATATACGCCCTTTCACAGCACGTTTTACTAACATCTGCCTTCTCAATCATCTGAGTTATCTCATATGCTATCTTGCTATCAGTAACAACTAATATATATAATTTTTGACCTTTATTTCCTATGTTTCTTACTAGAATTTCTGGTTTACTTTTAAACCTCTTACTTAAAAGAATACTTATTCTTCTAGCAACATCAATATTTTCAGTCTGTACTTTTATGCTATATCTATCATTTTGAGAGATATGTATACTCCCACACATTGTCATGATTGCAAGTAGTTCTGCATCAACACAATGCAACTTACCTACATTAACTCTCGACAATTCATCCTTTACTTTCCCAGAAAATGACATATTATTCTCCAAATATTCACATAAATGATTTATTATCTAGCTATATCTCTATGTTCTTTCTTTATTCCATACTCTTCGTTTTTCTTGAGTTCTTCGTATAGTTTGTTCGCTATTGTAACTGATCTATGATGTCCACCTGTACATCCAATTGCAATAACAAGCTGATTTCTACCTTCACTAATATAGTTTGGAATAAGGAAATTAACCATATCTTTTAGTTTACATAAAAATTCTTGTGCAGCTTCCGAATTCATAACATATTCCTGCACCGCCTCATCCTCACCAGTCTTATTCTTAAGTTCATCAATATAATAAGGATTTGGCATAAATCTTACATCAAAAACAAGATCTGCATCCTGAGGAATACCGTGCTTATATCCAAAGGAAATAATTCTCACATATAAATTTTTAAATAAGCCATTATCAATAAATATCTTATCAAGTTCACCACGTAAATCTCTAACTAGTATGTTACTCGTATCAATAATGTAATCTGCTCTTTTCTTTAAAAATGCGAGTTTCTCTCTTTCCTTTCTAATGCCATCCTCAACATTGCCATACTTTGAAAGCGGATGCTTTCTTCTAGATTCCTTGTATCTTTTCAATAAGACATTGTCATTCGCTTCAAGGAATAAAATCTCATAATCCTGTTTCTTTTCATTAAGTATATCAAGTGAATCTGTGAGTTTTGCAAGCATTTCACCACTTCTGATATCAATTCCCATAGCAACTTTTTCAAGATCACTAGTAGGATTGAATGTCAAATCTGCAAATGTATCAATTAGTTTTATAGGCAAATTATCAACACAGAAGAAACCAAAATCTTCCAATATTTTTAATGCGCTACTTTTCCCTGCTCCTGACATTCCAGTAACAATTACAAATCTCATGTTTCACCTCTATTTCTCCTAGTATGAAAATCATACTTAATCAAAAAGTTTGTTAATCATTATCCTAAAGTCATTAAAAAAAGTCTTTCTAACTCAATCTTTATTCTAATATTTTAACTTCTCTTTCTAATTCAACACCACTATCTTCATATACTTTCTTTTGTACATCAGATATTACTTTTAAAACATCTTCACATGTGGCATTGCCAATGTTAATCACAAAACCACTATGTTTTTCCGAAACCTGAGCTCCACCAACGGTGTACCCCTTCAGATTACTATCTTCAATAAGTTTTCCTGCAAAATAACCTTCAGGTCTTTTAAAAGTGCTACCTGCACTTGGAAATTCCAAAGGCTGCTTGTCTCGTCTTCTTCCATTAAAGTCACTCATAAGAGCCTTGATTTCATCCCTATTACCCTTTTTAAGTTTAATTTTTGCTCCTAAAATAATAAGGCTCTCCTTTGTAGCAAGACTAGTTCTATAGCCAAACTCCATATCCTTATTACTTATTGTTTTCTTATTTCCATCACTATCTAAAACATATACCTCAGTAACCACATCCTTTATCTCTCCACCGTAGGCACCTGCATTCATAACGACAGCCCCGCCAAGAGTTCCAGGAATTCCGCTTAATGGTTCAAATCCACTGAGTTCATGTTCTAATGCATATGCAGCAATTCTTGATAAAAGTATTCCGCCCTTAGCAGCAAATGTTTCATCATCAATCTCTTCAATATCAGCATATCCATTTCCGATTTCAATGATAACTCCTCTAAAGCCTTCATCTTTCACCAAAAGATTACTACCATTTCCTATAATGTAAAATCTTACGTTTTCCAGTTTACATAACTTTATCACTTCTGTTATTTCTTTTTCAGAACTAACACTTACGTAAAAGTCTGCATTTCCACCTATCCTAAAGGTAGTATGCTTATGCATGGGTTCATCAAACTTTACATTATCACATATATTTAAAAGTTTGTTTTTAAAATCATTATTATACATAATAAACCTATTAATATATCTAATAATTATTTTATTAGTTATTCTTCTTATCGCAAACTAATGCTGCTGCACCATACATACCAGCATCATTACCAAGTGAAGCAAGTAAAATCTTAGCGTCTCGACTTGCTCTAAACGCTTCTTTCTTATATACATCTTCTACTGCATCAATAAGGATTGAACCTGCCTTACTTACGCCACCACCAATTAAGAATGCTTCTGGATCAACAACACATGAAACATGCGCCATAACCTTACCAAGATACTTTCCTAATATAGCAACTACTTCATTAGCAAGTTTATCACCTTCTTTAGCTGCATCGAAAACATCTTTCGCTGTAAGTATTTCAATGCTTCTAAGCTTTGAATCTTCTGTTGAACTAGAAAGGATTCTCTTAGCTTCCTTAACAACTCCTGTTGCTGAAGCATACTGTTCAAGACATCCAGCCTTTCCACAGTTACAATAATCTGTTTCATCGTCCTTAACCTGAGCATGTCCGATTTCTCCAGCTGCTCCGTTAAAACCTGCTACAATTTTATTATTTATAATAACGCCACCGCCTACGCCAGTACCAAGTGTAATCATAACCATACTAGATAAGCCCTTTCCGCCACCTACCCAGTTTTCACCAAGTGCTGCAACATTAGCGTCATTTGCTGCTTTAACATTAGAGCATTCAAATACTTCTGCCATTCTTTCCTCTATGTTAAACTCGCCCCATCCTAAATTAACACAGCCTAAAACTCTGCCATCATCAGTAACAGGACCTGGTATACCACAGCCATAACCTATAATCTGTCCTTTTGATATACCCTGACTCTCTATTTTATTCTCAATAGACTGAGCAACATCACTTAAAATAAATTCACCATTATTTTCCTTACGTGTTGGAATTTCCCACTTATCAAGAAGAATACCATCTTCTTTAAAGAAACCAACCTTTACTGTTGTTCCGCCTACGTCAATACCAAATAAATATTTATCCATGCTATTCGCCTTCCTTTGTTTTATTTCTCTGCCCGTTTATATAATAACACCGTTTATTATTTACCATTATCCGGCGAGTTATTAATCAAATTCTTTGTAACACGATTATATAATTCCTGAGCCGCATTATAACCCATAAGTTTCTGTCTATGGTTAACAGCTGCAGATTCAACGATAATCGCTATATTTCTACCTGGTCTGATTGGAATTGAATGGCATACAACCTTATTACCTAAAAACTCGATATAATTATCTTCAAGTCCAAATCTGTCATATTCTTTTTCTCTATCCCACTCTTCAAGTTTAATTACCATATCGATTTCCTGTGTTTCTTTAACAGATTCAACACCGAAAAGTGTTTTAACATCGATAATACCAATACCTCTAAGTTCAATAAAGTGTCTTGTAATATCAGGAGCTGTACCGATTAAAGTTTCATCACTTACTCTTCTGATTTCTACCACATCATCAGTAACTAAACGATGACCTCTCTTTATAAGTTCAAGGGCTGTTTCACTCTTACCAATACCACTTTCACCCATAATCAAAACACCTTCACCATAAACGTCTACTAAAACGCCGTGTATTGAAACACATGGTGCAAGTTCTACATTAAGCCATCTAGTAAGTTCATTACTAAACTTACTTGTTTCTTTCTCTGATGATAAAATTGGAATACCATACTGTTTAGCAGTTTCAAGAAGATACTTATCAGGTTCAATATTCTGGCAAATTATAAGACATGGAATTCCACTACTCATAAGCTGCTGATAAATATTCTTTCTTCTTTCTACATCAACGCTATTAAGGTAAGCATTCTCTACATTACCAATAAGCTGTAATCTATCTTTTTCAAAGTGATCAAAGAATCCCGCAAGCTGTAATGCAGGTCTATTGATTTCTGGAATTGTAACATCAACCTTATCTGCATCAATCTCTGGAATCCATTCTTTTAAATTATAATTATCAATTACTTTTGAAAGTCTAATACTCATACCAACTCTCCTTCCTACAATACCCCAATTTTAAATCACACAAAACCACCTTATATTATAGTACATAACCAACATTCATGTCAAAGTATATTGATTTTATTTAGTAAATCCATACGCGCCCAGCAAATTTATATTGTCTATCTAGGACTCAGCTCTCGCACGGTGCGGGCTTCCCCTAGCCACACTAAGTTCGAAAACAGTGTTTTTTATCATTATCAATCTCCTTTATCTGTATAATACAAGTATTATACTACAAATAAAAAATATGGGATAAATCTGAATGTAAACCTTCAATTATCCCATATTTTTCATTTATACCATAACGCTTCGCGTTATGCAGATAAAGTCAATTGCTAATAAAACACAATTTTCTCACTAAGTGTAGAGACCCGCAACGGTCCCATCTAGAAAATATAGAATTTGCTGGACGCGTATTTATTTCACTATCTAAAAAAATTATAGACTTCTTCAGCGATGGTTTCGGTTATGCCATCAACGGATTTTAGTTCATCAATAGATGCTGCTCGTATACCATCAATATCTCCAAATCGACGCATTAAGGCCTTACGACGGGCAGGTCCTATGCCTGGTATGTCATCAAGTATTGAATGTACCTGCTTTTTGCCACGAAGGCTCTTATGAAATTCAATAGCAAATCTATGAGCTTCGTCCTGAATTCTTGTTATTAATTTAAATTCTTCTGATGATTTTTTAAGTGGTATTTCTTTGCCTTCATATATAAGACCTCTTGTTGAATGATGATCATCTTTTACCATACCTGATATTGGAATGTTAAGCCCAAGTTTCTTCATGACTCCAAGTGCTATATTTACCTGACCTAAACCACCATCCATCATAATAAGATCTGGGAATCTAGAAAAACTACCATTCTCATAATCCATACCTTTTTCATCAAGTTCAGCTCTTTCCTTTAAGCCATGTTCAAATCTTCTAGTTAGAACTTCTTCAAGGGATTTGTAGTCATTTGCTCCCTTAACCCATTTTATCTTAAACTTTCTATATGCATTTTTCTTTGGCTTTCCATCTTCAAATACAATCATTGAACCTACTGATTCATAGCCACTTGTATTAGAAATATCATATGCCTCAATTCGTTTTGCATAATCTATGTTAAGTATATCAGAAATATTTGTAACCGCATCAACTGTACGTTTCTGTTCACGAACAAGTTTATCCCTATCCTTTGTAAGAACCATAGTTGCATTCTTAAATGCAAGTTCAATCATTTTTTCCTTATCACCTTTTTTAGGTGTAACAATAGAAACCTTGAAACCTGATAAACCTTTTAACCAGCTTTCAAGAACTTCTTTATCATAAACATCATACTGAACATGTAGTTCCCTAGGAATATATGGAGTACCACCATAGTATTGCTTTATGAAACTTGTAATAATCTTTTGTTTCTTGATGATATTTTCACTTGTTAAATCATCATTACTATCAGTTTTTTCATTATTCTCGTTTTCATTATTTTCAGATTTATCAGCATTCTGATTTTCATCTTCCATGTATTCATCATTTATGATATTCAATGTATTTAGGAAGAAATGTTCTCTTCCAATCAGCTTTCCATCTCTAATGAAGAATACCTGAACAACCGCCTCATCACCTGCAGTTGCACATGCTATAACATCTCTATCATCAAAACTATGACTTGTAATCTTTTGATGTTCCTTTATATGATTAATGCTATTAATTAAATCTCTATATTTAGCTGCATCCTCAAACTCCATATTTGCTGAAGCTGCAAGCATCTTATCTTCTAATTCTTTAAGAATTGGTGACTGATTACCTGAAAGAAAATCTATTAATCTATTAACATTTTTAGCATATTCTTCTTTTGATATCTTACCAACACATGGTGCTTCACATCTTCCAATATGATAATTTAAACAAGCCCTGTCATAAGAATTGTTTTTCCCCGGGAATGTTTTTTCATCATCAATATTCAAAAGATATTTTTCAAAATCAGCTTTTGTATCATATATTTTTTTATTGCATGTTCTTACTTTAAATATTCCAGCAGCGAGTTCAATAGTGTCTTTAATTGCCCCCGCACTAGTGAATGGGCCAAAGTATCTGCTCTTATCCTTCCCCATTCTTCTTGAAAATAAAACTCTAGGGAAATCTTCTTCAACAGTTACTTTTATAAAAGGATAACTCTTATCATCCTTAAGCATTGTATTATACTTAGGGCGATGTTTCTTTATAAGATTGCACTCTAAAATAAGAGCCTCTAATTCAGAATCAGTCACTATATATTCAAAGCGACTAATATTCTTAACCATTTGCTCTATCTTACTACTTTTTTTTGTACTTGTTCTAAAGTACTGACGCACTCTGTTTCTTAAACTAATTGCCTTACCAACGTAGATTATATCATCGTGCTTATTATGCATTATGTAAACTCCAGGTTGGTGAGGCAGCTTTTTTAATTCTTCTTCAATGTCAAACATAATTTATCCTTTTACCTATGCTTCAATTTACATATATTATCTCATAAAATACAATTACGGGAAATAATTATTTCCCGTAATCATAACATTTATTATCATATTATAATCTGTCCTAACAAATTATACTTACAGCAAATGCAACTTACTGTTCACTAGTTTCAGCCACTTCAGATTGTTCTATCGAGCCAACACTTACTTCACTTTTCTCAACAGATTCGGATGTATCAGCAATTTCAGATGTCTCGATTACTCCAACCTTCTCAGAATCATTAATATCTTCTGAATTCTTAATTTCCTCTGACTCCTTAACTTCATCACCTCTTACTCTATGGAAAATTTCCATAAACTGCTTACCAGTAATTGTTTCTTTCTCATAAAGGAATGTTGCAATTTCATCAAGCACTTCTCTGTTCTCTATAAGAAGTCTCTTTGATTCTTCATAAGCTGCTTTAAGTATTTCTCTAATTTCTTTATCAATCTCTGCCTGTGTTTCTTCACTACAATTAAATGAAGCTCCACCATCAAGATACTTACTCTCAACTGTTTCAAGACTAACAAGGCCAAACTTCTTTGACATACCAAACTGTGTAATCATTGCTCTTGCTATATCTGTTGCTTTTTCCATGTCGTTACTTGCACCAGTTGTAACTGTATCAAAAACAATTTCTTCAGCAGCACGACCTGCAAGTAATGTTACAAGTCTTGCTTCTAATTCTTTTTGAGTCATAAGGAATTTTTCTTCCTCAGGTGCACTCATAACGTAACCTAAACTTCCCATTGTTCTTGGAACAATTGTAATCTTCTGAACAGGTTCTGCATCTTTTTGAAGTGCAGTTGCAAGTGCATGTCCAACTTCGTGGTATGCAACCGTTTTCTTTTCCTGTTCTCCAAGAACTCTGTCTTTCTTTTCCTTACCGGCAATAACAACTTCAACTGATTCAAATAAATCAGCCTGAGAAATTGCTGCTCTACCATTCTTAACTGCCATAATAGCAGCTTCGTTAATCATATTTGCAAGATCTGAACCAACAGCACCACTTGTTGCAAGTGCAATTGCTTCAAGATCAACAGTTTCATCCATTGCGACATCTTTTGAATGGACTTTCAATGTATCAATACGACCCTTAAGGTCTGGCTTATCAACTATGATTCTTCTATCAAATCTACCTGGTCTTAAAAGAGCTTTATCAAGTACTTCTGGTCTATTTGTAGCAGCAAGTAAAAATACACCCTTAGATGTATCAAAACCATCCATTTCAGCAAGGAGCTGGTTTAATGTCTGTTCTCTTTCATCGTTACCACCGCCATATCTTGCATCTCTGCTCTTACCAATGGCATCAATTTCATCGATGAATACGATACATGGTGCGTGTTTTTGTGCCTGTTCAAAAAGTGAACGAACTCGACTTGCACCTACACCAACAAACATTTCAACGAAGTCAGAACCTGATATTGAGAAGAATGGTACATTAGCTTCACCAGCAACAGCTTTTGCAAGAAGTGTTTTACCTGTACCCGGAGGACCAACAAGTAACGCGCCCTTAGGTAACTTAGCACCAATCTTAGAATACTTATCAGGGTTATGTATAAAATCTACAATTTCTGTAAGTGATTCCTTAGCTTCATCCTGACCTGCAACATCATTAAACATAACACCAGTTTCTTTTTGCATATCATACATTTTTGCCTTACTCTTGCCAACACCCATTATGTCGCCACCATTTTCAGACATCTTCTTAACGCCTCTTGATATTAAGAGATAGAAAAGTACAATTGGTACCACATAAACCATAAACATAAGTAACATGTGGCTATTTGAATTCTGTACTACTCCCTTAAACTCAACTTCCTTATAATCCTTCTTTAATTCCTTTATCAAATCAGGATCATTAATATCCGCAGTCCAATATGTGAACTTAATCATAGAATCAGATGATTCTGTTGGATAGATAATGATTTTTCCAGTTGATGAAAATTCAACTTTCTTGACCTTGTTATCATCAAGCATCTTAATAAATTCATTATAAGAAATTTCCTTCGTTGTAGCACTGTTTGCCATATTTGAAATAACTGTAACAACCACTAATGTAATTGCAATGGCTATAAACCATATGGCCAAATTATTCTTTTTACTCTCATTAGGCTTCTTATCTTTATTATTGTTATTATTATTGTTATCCATTAATTTACGCCTCTTTTAATAATTCCTTTTTCCAATATTTCTAAACTTTTTACATAAAAAGTCTGATACTATATCTTACAATAATTTATTAAATTTCTCAAGGAAAAACACAGAATATTCACATATTCAGCAAATAATTTCGTTTCCCAAAAATGCATAAAAATAAAGATGTCATGTATATTTTTAAAAAATCCTACGCAACATCTTTATTATATTCATTTATTAAGATATTTTATCAATTACTTTGATTCAGTTTCAGATTCAGAATCTTTTTCAGCTGATTTTTCTGTTTCTGACTCTGTTTCCTTTTCACTCTTCTTTTCAGTAATTGCTTCTGTAACTTCTTCAGTAGCGTCTCTCTTCTTAGCCTCTGTAGTAGCTTCTGTAGACTTGTTTGAACCTGTTTCACTTGGTGCTTCTGTTGGTCTTTCACCCTTTACGATTTCGACCTTATTTGCAAGCCATTCTGTAACAACAGTATACTTAATAACATAGTCAACTTTCTCTTTACCAAATTTTGAAATCAAATCTTCAACTGATTCAACCTGATAGCTCTGGCAATACATTAAACCAACTTTTTTATAGATATCATCGTTCATAAGTTTTTCTTTCTTAGCGATTTCTTCTACAATCATGTTTTCCTTAAGTTCTTTCTTAGCTTCATCCTTAAGGTTGTTAATCCATGCCTTCTTTTCTAAGTTCATAGCCTTTAAATATGTATCAAGGTCAACCTGATACTGTGACTGATAAACACTTTCATAATATGTCTGCATTTCTTTAACAGTCTTGTCCATTTCTTTTGAATCATAAGATTTTGCTTCACACTTATCTACATAATCCTTCCAAATTGCGTTAGAAATCTGTGTAGTTCTAAGCTTATTCTTCATGAATTCCTTAAGTTCCTTAACTGTTGATACACCATAATATTTTTTGAATTTATCCTGTACAAACTTGTCATCAAGTTTTGGAACTTCTTTATCAATCTTCTTTTTAATTGTTACAGTAAATACACACTTTTTACCCTTAAGTTCTTCCTTCTGATAATCATCTGGGAACTGTAAGTTAAGATCAACTGTTTCACCAATCTTCTTACCTTCAAGACCATCATCGAATCCATCAATGTATCCGCTGTAACCAAGAGTAATCTCCTGATCCTGTGCTGTACCACCATCAAATGCTACACCATCAATTTTACCGATGTAGTCAATACTGATCTTATCGCCTCTTTTAACTTTACCTTCTGTTACATCCTTTGTAGTTGAATAATTATCAAGAAGTTTATCAATTGTAGTCTGAACTGTGTCATCTGTTACTTCTGCTTCCTTACTGTAAGCTTTTACAGAATTGTAATCAGCGAGTACAATTTCACCTTTAGTCACTTTCTTTTTTGTGTCTTTCTTATTATCTGACTTACTTCCACATGAAGCTAATGATAATGACATACATACACATAAACTTAATGTGGCAATTTTCTTAAAATTCATTGTTTTTACCTCTCATTATAAATTTTTATACATTAATTGTAGCTGTAATACCAAGGCAATCCTTATTAGCCTCAAGTACTGGCTTAACATAATCATTAATATATTCAACAACCTGCTGTGGAGCTCTACCAACATACTTAGCAGGATCCATAGTCTTTTCAAGTTCTTCTCTTGATAGGTTGAATGCATCATTTGCTGCAATCAAATCAAGAAGATTATTATCTAAACCTTTCTCTTTAACGTTAGCTCCAGCTTCCATAGAAAGTGTTCTGATTATTTCATGGAGTTCCTGTCTATCACCACCTGCCTTAACTGCATCCATCATGATGTTCTCTGTAGCCATAAATGGAAGTTCACTCATAAGTCTCTTAATAATAACCTTATCATAAACCTTAAGACCATCTGATACATTAAGGCATAAATCTAAGATACCATCTGTTGCGAGGAAACCTTCAGCAACTGCAATTCTCTTGTTAGCTGAATCATCAAGTGTTCTTTCAAACCACTGTGTTGATGATGTAATAGCTGGATTAATAGCTGCTGTAATAACATAGTTTGCAAGTGATGCGATACGCTCTGATCTCATAGGATTTCTCTTATAAGCCATAGCTGATGAACCAATCTGAGTCTTTTCAAATGGTTCTTCAATTTCCTTTAAGTGCTGTAATAATCTAATATCATTAGAGAATTTATGAGCACTTGCTGCAATACCTGCAAGTACATTAAGTACTCTTGTATCAACTTTTCTTGAATAAGTCTGACCTGATACTGGATGAACTGCCTTATAGCCCATCTTTTCAGCAATCTTCTTATCAAGTTCTTTTACTTTTTCATGATCACCTTCAAATAATTCAAGGAAACTAGCCTGTGTACCTGTTGTTCCCTTTGAACCAAGTAATTTCATGTTTTCAATACAGAAGTCTAAATCTTCTAAATCAAGCATAAACTCATTAATCCAAAGAGTTGCTCTCTTACCTACTGTTGTAGGCTGAGCTGGTTGGAAATGAGTAAATGCAAGAGTAGGCTGATCCTTATATTTCTCAGCAAATTCTGATAACTGAGCAATAACATTAACAAGCTTTCTCTTAACTAACTTAAGACCTTCTGTCATAATAATAATATCTGTATTATCACCAACGTAACATGAAGTTGCTCCAAGATGGATAATACCTTTTGCCTTAGGGCACTGTACACCATAAGCATATACATGACTCATAACATCATGTCTTCTACGCTTTTCTTCTTCTTTAGCAACATCATAGTTGATGTCATCTTTATGTGCTTCTAATTCTTCAATCTGCTCTTTTGTAATATTAAGACCAAGTTCCATCTCAGCCTGTGCAAGAGCAATCCAAAGTTTTCTCCATGTTTTAAATTTCATATCAGGTGAGAATATATACTGCATTTCCTTGCTTGCATATCTCTCTGATAATGGACTTACATATTTATCGTACATTTTTTCCTCCTAGACAATAATACATAATTTATTACTCAAACAAACAATAATTATATCTTATATGAAGTATCATTGCAAGTTTAATACATAATTGTTAAAATTCAGTGAACACTATTTCACAAATTCAACTTCTAATTCTGTGCTTAATTCATCCTTAACGCCTTCACTAGCATATACCTTCTTATCATCCATAATCATAATAAAATCAAATTCATCTTTATGAGCCTTCCAATAAGAAGTTGCCTTATCCTTGCCCATAACAAATAGTGCTGTTGAAAGCGCATCAGCCATTGTACCATCATCCGATACAATTGTTACACTTCTAATGCCGTTATTTGCTGGTTTTCCTGTTTTAGGATCAATGATATGATGATATCTAACACCATCTGCTTTAAAAAATCTTTCATAATCACCAGATGTAACTATGGCTTTTCCATCTCTTGCATCATTTATTTCTAAATATGCAGCAGGTTCTACATCAGGATTTTCATCCTTATCAGGGTTTTCTATGGCAACCTTCCATGGCTTTCCATCAGGTTTCTTACTATATATTTCAACATTTCCACCAAGTGAAACTATTGCGCATTTTATTCTATATTTCTTTAAAACATCTGCAATAACATCGCCTGTATATCCCTTTACGATACCTCCTAAATCTACTTCAACATCAGAAGGTGTCTTAATTTCATCTGAAATATCTATCTTTTCATAGTTGACATTTGCTAAGATTTCATTTAATCGCTCATCAGAAATAACCGTAAACTCTTTAGTTATAAAGCCCCATTCTTTCATAAGTGGATAAACAGTTATATCAAATGCACCATTAGTATCCTTCGAAACATCGCATGCTTCCTTAATCAAATTAACTGCTTCCTCATCTCTTATCTTATGCTTTTCATTTAAATCTTTAATAGCGCCATTCCTAACAATACTAAATTTATTATCAAGTTCTTTAACCCTATCGCAAATTTCATTAAGAGCCTTCTCCCTGTCTGTTCCATAAACTGTAAACTTCATATATGTATCCATTGCAAATAAATCTCTTTCACTCTTTGCAACAATCACATTATCAACGCAGGAAGATATCCTTGATATAAACACAACAATACAAGCAATAAAAAAAATAAACTTATAATTTAAACCATTTTTCTTATTTGTAGTACTACTTTGATTATTTCCATTATATGTTTTATTAAGTGATGGTTTAATATAATTAATTCCATCATTTGCTTCTGTTTTTTTCTTATATTCTAATTTTTTATCTGACATATTCTTAAATCGATAATAACCGGTCTAAGTAACTAGCTACTAAAGACCGGTCATTATTTATAATAATTCCTTAAGTAATTTGTTAATCATACCTGGATTTGCCTTACCACCAGTTGCCTTCATAGTCTGTCCTACCAAGAAACCTATTGCCTTAGTCTTACCATTATGGTAATCCTCAACTGACTGTGGATTTTCAGCGATAACCTTTTCAACGATAGCCTTAAGGTCATCTTCATTGCTGTCCATAACAAGTCCCTTTTCTTCTACGTATTTCTCAGGATCAATATCCTCAGCAAATACTTTCTCAAACACTTCCTTAGCTACTGAACTGTTAATCTTTCCATCATCTGTAAGTTTAATTAACTTAGCAAGATTACTTGGTGAGAACTTAACATCAGTATCGTCCATGTTATTCTCCTTAAGAAGTCTCATAGTTTCAACCATTAACCAGTTACTAACCTTCTTAGGATTATTGCATTCTTTATTTGTTTCTTCAAAAATGTCTGCAAGTTTCTTAGAACCTGTAATAATACTTGCATCATATTCTGGAAGATTAAATTCACTAATATATCTAGCCTTCTTTTCATCACGAAGCTCTGGCTGATTAGCCTTAACCTTTTCAATCCACTCATCACTAATAACAATTGGTACAAGGTCAGGATCTGGAAAGTATCTGTAATCCTGTGCATCTTCCTTTGAACGCATAGCATAGGAATAACCATTATTATCATCCCATCTTCTTGTTTCCTGAGTAACTTCCTTGCCTTCCTCAATTAAGTCAATCTGACGATTCTTTTCATTTTCAATAGCTCTAGCAATTGCCTTAAATGAGTTTAAGTTCTTCATTTCTGTTCTTGTACCGAACTCAGAAGCACCTACTTCTCTAACTGATAAGTTAACATCGGCTCTCATTGAACCTTCATTAAGCTTACAGTCAGAAGCACCAAGATACTGAATTGTCATACGAAGCTTATCAAGATAAGCAATAACTTCTTCAGCTGATCTCATGTCTGGCTCGGAAACAATTTCAATAAGAGGAACACCTGAACGGTTGTAATCAACCATTGATGTATCATCCCATTCATCATGAACGAGCTTACCAGCATCCTCTTCCATATGAATTTCATGAATTCTTACGAATTTCTTTTCACCATTTTCAAGTTCGATCTCAACCTTACCATCACGACAAATTGGAAGATAAAGCTGTGAAATCTGATAATTCTGTGGATTATCAGGATAGAAATAATTCTTTCTATCAAATTTACAATTCTGTGTAATTGTACAGTTAGTTGCAAGTCCTACTGCCATGGCATATTCAACAACCTGCTTATTAAGTACAGGAAGTGAACCAGGCATACCAGTACAAACTGGACATGTATGTGTGTTAGGTGCTCCACCAAACTCTGTTGAGCATCCACAGAAGATTTTTGTCTTAGTAGCAAGTTCAACATGAACTTCAAGACCTATGACTGTTTCGTATTCTTTTGCCATATCTTAATCCTCCTTACCAGCAAATGCTTTTTGATCCGGTGTTAAAAATTCACCTCTTGCCTGTTCATAAGTGTAGGCTGTTCTAATAAGAACATCTTCCTTAAAGCAGTCACCAATAAGCTGAAGGCCAATTGGAAGACCATTGCTATCCTTACCACAAGGTAAACATAAACCAGGCAAACCACATAAGTTAACTGAAATAGTATATATATCACCAAGATACATCTTGATAGGATCTGATAAACTGCTTCCAATCTTAGGAGCTGTTGTTGGAGCAACTGGTCCTAAAATAACATCATATTTTGAGAAAGCCTTATCAAATGCCTGCTTAATTAAAGCCTTAACTTTTAAAGCTTTTAAATAATATGCATCATAATAACCTGAACTTAAAACGAATGAACCAAGCATAATTCTACGTTTTACTTCAGCGCCGAATCCTTCTGATCTTGTCTTTTTATACATGTTATGTAAATCAGTAAATTCAGCAGTTCTATATCCATATTTAATACCATCAAATCTTTCAAGGTTTGAGCTAGCTTCTGCTGCTGCAATTGTGTAATATGCAGGAATTGCATAATCAACTAAACTTAAATCAAATTCTTCAACAATTGCGCCTTTTTCTTTTAATACATCAGCTGCCTTAAGAATTGCATCCTTAACTTCACTATCAAGACCTTCACCTAAGTAATCCTTTGGAATACCAATCTTTAAGCCCTTAACATCATCTACCAAACTATCAACAAGTTTATAATCAAGACCAACTGATGTTGAATCCTTTGTATCCTTACTTGAAATAATATCTGTAATTACAGCACAGTCCTTAACAGACTTACATAAAGGTCCAATCTGATCAAGTGATGAACCATAAGCAATAAGACCGTAACGTGAAACTGCACCATATGTAGGCTTAAGACCTACAACACCACAGTAACCTGCTGGCTGACGAATTGATCCACCTGTATCTGAACCAAGTGCATAGAAACATTCGCCTGCTGCAACCGCTGCAGCTGAACCTCCTGATGAACCACCAGGAACATTCTCTACATTCCATGGATTTTTTGTAATGCCATAAGCTGATGTTTCTGATGTTGAACCCATGGCGAATTCATCCATGTTAGTTTTACCAATAATTACAGCGCCTGCTTCTTCAAGGTTAATAACAGCCTGTGATGAAAAAGTAGGAATGAAATTACCAAGTATCTTTGAAGAACAAGTTGTAAGTAAGCCCTTTGTACACATATTATCCTTAATGGCAACAGGTACACCAGCAAGTGGTCCACTAAGAGTACCATCATCAATCTTTTTCTGAACTTCTTCTGCTCTCTTAAGTGCGCCTTCCTTATCAACTGTTACATAACAATTATATGTATCTTCTTTTTCTTCTATCTGTTTAAGGACAGCTTCAGTAGCTTCTAAAACTGTCACTTCTTTATTTTTGATTTTCTCTGCCAACTCAGTAGCAGTAAGTGAAAGAATACTCATATTACCTCCAATAAATTTCAGACATTGTTAAATCTTTACTATCGGGTTAAGGTTTGTCCTGTAAACAAACCTTAATTCTGCTTTGCAGAACACAACCTTACTTCGTAAGCTTATGCCATTTCGTTCCAGAGTTTTCCTGATAATGTAGATTCACTTTCAGTGAATCTCTGACTCCGCTCAAAGCCGCGGAAGGCTCTCCTGATAAAATCAGGAGTAGTTATAAAAACTCTTACACTGTTTTCGGAACTACAAATGACCCGTTCTTTTCTTCTGGAGCATTTGCTAAAGTATTAGCACTATCATCTCCATTAGTAACAACATCTTCTCTAAACACGTTATTCACTGGGAAAACATGACTCATAGGTTCGATACCATCAGTATCAAGTTCTCCTAATTTATCAATATAATCAAGCATACGTCCCATATCAGACTTTGCCTGTTCTTTCTCTTCATCGGAAAGTTCAAGTTTAGCAAGTATTCCAACATAATCAATTGTTTCATCTGAAATAATATTTGCCATAAAACACCTCCATTAATTGTGGGTTAAGGTTCGTTCTGTATACGAACCTTAATTCTGCTTTGCAGAACATAACCTTACTTCGTAAGCTTATGCCAGTTCGTTCCAGAGTTTTCTTGATAATGTAGATTCACTTTCAGTGAATCTCTGACTCCGCTCAAAGCCGCGGAAGGCTCTCCTGATAAAATCAGGAGTAGTTATGAAAACTCTTCTACTCTCTTACCTTGATATGAACTTCTCTAAGCTGATGCTCTGTTACGAAACCAGGAGCACCACACATAAGATCCTGAGCTGTTCCACTCATAGGGAATGGAATTACTTCACGGATGTTTTCTTCATTCTTAAGAAGCATAATCATACGGTCAACACCTGGTGCCATACCTGCATGTGGTGGTGCACCAAACTGGAATGCATTATATAATGCTCCAAACTTTGTCTTAAGTGTTTCTTCATCATATCCAGCAATCTCAAATGCCTTAACCATAATTTCCATGTCGTGGTTACGAACAGCACCTGATGAAAGTTCAACACCGTTACATACAATGTCATACTGATAAGCTAAAATATCAAGTGGGTCCATTGTATTAAGTGCCTCTAAACCACCCTGTGGCATTGAGAATGGATTATGTGTAAAGTCAATCTTCTTATCTTCTTCATTATATTCATACATTGGGAAATCATTAATATAGCAGAATCTATATGCATTCTTCTCAATTAAGTCAAGTTTTTCGCCAAGTTCTGTACGAATCTGACCAGCATAAAGATTAGCTTTCTTTTCCTTATCAGCAATAAGGAAAATTGTATCTCCAATTTCTAGACCACCAAGTGTTCTAAATTCTTCCTTCATATCATCTGGAATAAATTTATCAATTGGTCCCTTATATGATTTATCTTCAAGAACCTCTAAGTATCCAAGTCCGCCCATACCGATACCCTGTGCGAACTTAAGAAGTTTTTCATGGAAGCCCTTAGACATATCTGCGTGTACTTTAATTGCTCTTACAGTCTTACCATGGAATGGCTTAAATGTACATCTCTGGAAGAATTCTGTAACATCAATAATTCTAAGTGGGTTACGAAGATCTGGCTTATCTGTACCAAATTCAAGCATAGCCTGAGCATAGCTTATGATTGGATATGGAGCCTGTGTAACAACACTTCCTTCTGGTGCGAACTTTTCAAATGTTGCGCTTAAAACTTCTTCACCTACAGCAAATACATCTTCCTGAGTAGCGAAACTCATTTCAAAGTCAAGCTGATAGAATTCTCCAGGTGATCTGTCTGCTCTAGCATCTTCATCTCTAAAACAAGGTGCAATCTGAAAATACTTATCAAAACCAGATACCATTAATAACTGCTTATACTGCTGTGGTGCCTGTGGAAGTGCATAGAACTGTCCCTTATATCTTCTTGATGGAACAATATAGTCTCTAGCACCTTCAGGTGATGATGCGCAAAGGATAGGAGTCTGGATTTCCATGAATCCCATCTCTTCCATCTTTTCTCTTAAGAACTTGATAACATTGCTTCTGAAAATCATGTTATCTTTAACTTTTTTATTTCTAAGATCTAAGTATCTATATTTAAGTCTTACATCTTCTCTTGTTTCTTTTGATGTCTGTATTTCAAATGGAAGTGTTCTGTACATCTTACCAAGTACATTTACTTCGTGAGCTTCCACCTCAATAGTTCCTGATGGAATCTTAGGATTATATGTTTCTTCATCTCTCTGCTCAACCTTACCACTAATGCTTATACATTCTTCCTTTGTAATACCTTCTAAAAGAGTTGTGTCTCTAAGTACAACCTGTACTACTCCATACATATCTCTAAGGTCGATAAATGATACTCCACCATGATCACGGATGTTTTCAACCCATCCTGCAATCTGAATTTCTTTTCCAATGTCGCCCTCTGTAAGCTTATCGAGTGTTAAATCACGATACATTTCACATTCCTCCATTTAATTATCTTATTATCGTGTAGTTTACTACACGATGTACCGTCCGCAATCAACGCAGTTGATATATTCCTTATGCGGACGTGTACATATAAAAAAGTCCCGAGATAGATTACTATCCCGGGACGAATAAACTAATTATCCGTGGTACCACCCACATTCAAATATGCTTTGCATATTCCTCATTATACTTAACGCGTATCACGTTCATACCTACTACTATTTCAATATGACTGCTCCAGAGTGTTCCAAATCTTCTACATCTTAACATGGCTTTCAGCCGGTGACCACGTCTCTCTAAAAGAATCAATAAGAATCATCAGTCTCCTTCATAGCATTTCTACATATAAAACTAGATTTTCATTATATTCGATATTTTTATATCTGTCAATCAGAAAAATTAATGACTAATAAATAAACAAGTAGGAATTAACATTACATATTGAGTCTTTCATTCTTCATTAAGTATCTTACTTCTTCCATCTGAAATTTCTATTTATCTATCAATAAAAAATTGCTGGACCATACATAAAAAAGTAAATAATACCATAAATAAAACCTGTAGGTGATAGCATTGTATATGGTGCTGTAAATATTGCCATTATCAAAGAAATTTGTTTCTTACGTTTCTCTGATAAATCAGTATTGGTAAATGCTCTCTTGCTATCAAATATATAAATAAAAATACTGGAAATAATAATCGATAATATTGTCCATAGCAATGCAATTGTATTTCCCCGCGGATCCATCATTAGCGATAATCCTACTTCTGATTTTTTACCATCATACACTCCAAACGTAACTATCGTCATAACAACAGCTCCTATAAAATCTGCTACGAACCCATATTTCCAAACTTGAAATATACTTTTCCAATACTTATCTTTTCGATTCTCAACTTTTAACACAGCAAATGCAATTAATAAAACTATAGAATCGATTACAAAATTAATAGGTAATGTAATAAACCAAAACGTTGGCATATACATAAGCATCCAAATTGGAAACCAACCTACATTATATAATTTTTCCTTCTTCATTACGTTTATTTCCTCTCCCATCTAAAACATATATTTGATTATCCTTAGTAAAATACAAATCATATATTATTATAATATTTCTATTTGCTTTCTTTTATTTATAATCATACAAAGTGTAATTGTAACCATAACAACAACCTCTAAAATTGGAATCAAATAACACTCCTGACTCATATTAACATTTAATAGCGGTATAGCAATGTCCTTAAAAGTATCTGGCTCTTCCATAGGTAATCCTGTCGATGCAAATATAGCTCCAATAATAAACTGGTTACCAATTAACAAATGTAAAACTCTGTCTTCTACCTTAATTTTATAAATTGCTAAACATCCAACAACCACTATAGTACTTATAACTATCGAAATAATAAATTTAGCATATATTGACCAATACTCTCTATATATGTCATCATACTTTTCTAGGATTTCTGAGAAATTTATATTTGCTTTATAGAATACCAAATCCAAGGCATCAAGCATCAGCATCCATACCATCCCGAAAAACAATACATTACTCTTTGCTTTTCGATATATCAAACATGCTAATATTATCCCAATGCCCCCTCCTATTATTACTCCTGCAATATTCTGTAATGCATACGCACCTATTATTCCACAATTAATAACTCCATAATAAATACATATTATTATATTCTTTTTCTTATCACTTAACAATTTCACGTTAAAAAGCAATGTTAATCCTATTAACAATCTAATAAAGATCATCATAAAATCAATTCTAAAGCTTATATAATTATGTACTATTTCTCCCATTCATTTTCCCTTTATCCATCAATATAATTTTACGCAATAAAAGAAGTAGAAAAATATATTGATTTTTCATCAACTAATTCTTCTACTCCCGAAAAAAATATACCATATTAAGTTTAAATTTGCATCCTAAAAATATCTTAATTTTTTATATTCCCTTTTGGACAAATCATCCTACACCTCATACAAGATATACACTCACCATCAGTTAGTGAATTATCCTGTAGCTTAATTTTAACCGGGCAGTTGTTCTTACACGCATTACACTTAGGGATACAATTATCCTTATTGCGCTTAAGTGATATAAACGGTAGTACCGGTAATATAGCAAATACTGCTCCAAGTGGACATAGAAACTGGCAAAAGAATCTTTCCTTAATAGCCATTCCAACAATCACTATACACATAAGTATAGTAGATGTAGCATAGACAGCAAATTTATACTGGCCTACTCTTACAAGTGAGAAAACTGTCCACGGACTATTCTCTGCAACTAAACTTGCCTTACCGCAAAAACATAAAACAATTATTGTTATTAAAACAATATATTTTAACAACTTCAAATATGATATTGCCTTATCCGATATTTTTGGAAATTTAATCTTCAATTTCTTTTGAATGAATTGTGATACCTGAAATACCCAATCACCAAATGCTCCAAAGCTACATGCCCATCCACAGAATATCCTTCCACATAGTATCGTTATGATACTAACTACTATAAAACTTACTATAAATGAATTATTCTTAATCACTTCTCCATTACCAACAGTTTCAGCAATACTCTTTATAGCTGCAAAACTTTGAGAGAAAACCGCCGGTAAAAATACAAAAAATACAATCTGTACTAAAACCCTAAACCATCTTAATAAGTTTAACTTATCTTTCTTAGTTAATTTTTTCATAAAACTCCTATTTAAAATAATTATTTCTTTGCTTTATTCATTGCATCATCTAATGCTGCTAGTATTCCATTAGAAGAAAGTGTTGCGCCACTTACCGCATCAACTTTTATGGTCTGTTTACTAACAACATCATCTAATATCTTTTCTGCCTGACTAATATACTCCGGTGTTTCATTTTTCTTAGAAATAATCTTGGCTTCTTTTATATAGTCTTTTTCTATTGTAACCTCAACAATTATTTTGCCACCGAAGCCTTCACCACTTCCTTTATATGAACCATCTTTATAAATAAGACTAGCTTCATCCTTATTAGCCATTTCAATTTCCATTTTTTTCTGTTCAATCTTTTTTGATTCATTTTCAAATGCAATCTTTTCATCATTTCGATTAATAGCTTTATCCTGGTAAATCAAAAGTCCACCTGCTATAAGCAATATGTTAATTGATTTTATAATTAAACTTTTCAATTTTCTCCTCTTTCATATCTCAAAACTATTTCTTAGCCTCTACTACTGCCTTCTTAACAACTTCCTTAAACGCAACACTTGAACATGTTGCACCACTTACACTAACAACGTCACTCGTATTATCAAACAACATAAACTGTTCTAACAAACCTTTACTATCACCCATTCCTGTAAGTGACTTCATACAATAAAAAAGATTCGTTTCATCTTCAACTTCTATAACTTCTATGTTCTTCAATCTTTCATTTTCAAAAGTAACATCACAAGTTAAAACATATTCTTCAAAGTCTTCCCATTCATCCGGATATACATTAACACTAACTCGTACAGTTTTATCCTTAACACCTAAATATATGTTTTCTCCCTCTTGTTCATTACCATTATCTTTGTTTTCATCACCATTATTATCTTTTGGTTTCTCACCATTATCTTTTTTAGGTTCTGTTTCCATGTTATCATCAATATCATCCTTAGCATTACTACCAACCGCCTGATTATATGCTAATATATATAATCTTCTAACAGATTTTGACGAACATGTAGCTCCACTAACTGCACTTATCTTTGTGGCTGATTGTTTCTCAATCAACTGACTTACAACACCAGCCATCTTCTTATTACCATTACAAGCCTTTAAATAATATGGTCTATTAGATTCATCATCTGATGTAAAATTAGTCATATTATAAAGCTTACCATCTTTAAAAATAACATCACAACTTAATGTATACACAGCAAATGCATTTCTTTCATCAGGTGTACACTCTGTACTTACATGATAAGTACCATCCTTCACCTTTCCAGAAACAACTTTTTCATTATCGTTATTAATATCATCTTTTTTCTCTGTATCTTCTTTTTCTTTCTTATTCTTCTTATTCTTATCGATCTTATCTTTCTTACTTCCAACAGCCTTATTATACGCATCTAAATAAGCATCAATAATTGCATTAGAAGAATATGTTGCACCACTTACAACATCTACATTACCATCAGTATTTTTAAGTAACTTCTTTACTGTCTTTTTCCATGCCATATTTACATATTTCATGTTTTCTTCATCTTCATTATCAGTTATTTTCAAACCGTATATGGCTACCACTTTTTTCTTTTTAACTTTAATCTTTAAATTAACAACATAATTAAACACATCGCATATACTACTTCCTTCGTATACGCCATCTATCAGTTCACCCTGTTTCTTCACCTTTTTATCTTTATTTGTTTTGCTTTTATTGTCTTTTTGGTTATCATTAGTATTTACTTTTTCATCATTATCTTTTTTCTCAATAACCATACTATCATCAACACACGCTTTATTAAGTGCATCAATTACAGCATTAATAATTCCATTACTTGAAAACGTTGCACCACTTACAACATCAACATTTGTACTTTGTTTAGATATGATTTTCTCTACAAGTACACATGCCTTATCATAAAACGCTGGCGTTTCCCCACTATGATCCTTAACAATAATATTATCTATCTTTCCATTTTTAATAATTACGGATACAACAATATTTCCATCATATCCTTTTGCAACACCTTCATACTCTCCATCTTTAAAAGTATTACCTTTTACTTCCTGCTTCTCTGATGCTTTAGATTCCTCTTCTACTTTTTCATCATCTTCTTCATCTTGCATATCTTCATCCAACTCATCTTCTTTGTCATCTATTTCATCAGCCTTAATTGTTTTTTCTTCCAAAAGATTTATATTCTCCAATTTTGGAAAAATATTTTTATTATTTGAAATACCCAAAAACAATAGTAATGCTATACATAACGAAGGCAGTATAAATATAATTTCCTTATTTTTCTTAAACATACATATATCCTTTCTTTAATCAAATATACTCTCTTAATAAAAATATTAACTTACAACATTTCTATATTTTTATTTCTTAACAACTACATATTCATAATCTGAGGAAAAATTATTTTCAACGCCCTCACTTAGTATCACTTCGCCACTATCTGTCTTTAATATATAATCAAATTCTTTACTATGTTTTCTCCAATAGTTCTCCGCCTTTTCTTTTCCCATGACAAATAACGAAGTCGATAAGGCATCTGCAAACAACCCATCATTACTTATTATCGTAACGCTAATAACTCCTGACTCTGATGGTCTTCCAGTTTTCGGATCTAATATATGATGATATTTTTTACCATCTTTTTCAAAATATCTTTCATATCCACCAGATGTAATTACTGACTTATTACTAACTTCTACACTTCCCAAATACTCGTCTACATTATCTGGATCTTTTATTGCAACTTTCCATAATTTATTATCTTTATTCTTACCTATACAAGCCACATTTCCACCAAGTGATATCACTGCATTTTCTATGTTATTCTTTTTTATAATCTCCATAACACTGTCCGATGCATACCCTTTTACAATACCGCCTAAATCTATCTTTGAATTTTCATCAATTGAAACGAAATCTTCATTCTCATCAATATCTACTTTTCTATAATCAACATATTCTAATATTTTTTTAATCTCACTATCACTTAACACTTTATAATTTTTATTAACGAATCCCCATTCTTCCATTAATGGAAAAATCGTAATATCAAAAGCTCCATCTGTATCCTTACTAATCTCTTCAGCCCTTTTTATAACCTTAAGAAAATCCTTTGATACAAATTCACTTCCACTTTCATTAAGAATTGAAACTTCCGATTGATCATTTCCAACCGAAAACATATCATCTAACTTTTCAATTTCTCTAACTGACTCATCTAATGTACTCTCTGCTTTTTTACCATCATCGCTATACACTTTTAACGTCATATATGTATCCATAGCAAATACATCCCTTGTATATTCTTTTACAAGTTTATTTTTCTTGTTTTCTTTTTTATCACATGAACACATAACAAAAAGCATACCTATACACATGATAGATACACTTCCCCACCTTAACCATTTATTCTTTTTAATCTTACTCATACATACTTACCTTTATAACACATCAGGCGTATTTCTACGCCCGATGCGTTTATTGAAAAAATTTTTAAGAATTATTTAACTACCTTAGATGCTTTAACTGCTCCCTTTTTAAATAACTTCTTATATGTTTTTAATTTCTTAGCTGGTACCTTAACTTTAATCTTCTTGCTTGTACCTGCAAAAGCTTTAGCAAGAACCTTCTTAATATTCTTTGACTTAACAATTACTGTTTTAAGTTTCTTTGATTTAGCAAATGCCTGTTTACCAATTGTTACAACATTTGCTCCAATTGTTACCTTTGTTAATTTTGATTTAAAGAACGCCTTATTAGCAACAGCTGTTACTTTAAATTTATCTTTACCAACTTTAACTGAAGCAGCAATCTTAACTGATTTTGCATTCTTCTTAGCTAAGCCGACAGCTTCAACTGTCTTTTTATTTACATCAGTAACCTTATAGATAACACCACCTACTGTAACTTTATCGCCAACTTTTACAGCATTTTTGTTTTCTTCTTTTGCAACATCAGTCTTTGTATTATCCTTCTTGTCGTCTTTCTTAGTTTCTGTCTTATTTGATGTATTATCTTTCTTATCTACATCTTTGTTTTCATCCTTATTATCATTCTTGTTATCGTCTTTGTTCTCATCCTTATTATCATCTTTATTTTCATCATTAATTGCTTCTTTAGCTACAACTGCTACTGAAACATCCTGATAATTATCAGAAACGATAGTAAGTGTATATTCTGTTTCAAGAACTGGTTCAGCATCAATTTCAACTGTATCCTTATCAAGCACACCACTTGCTAATGTTGTTGTCATTCTGCCTTCTTTATATGTTAATGAATATGTTGCATTCTCTAATTTTGAAACTTCAGCACCAGTAAGTTCTACTTTAAGTTTCTTTCCATTAAGAGCTGCTACAACTTCAAACTTCTCATAATTTTTCTTAACAGCTGACATAAGTGATTTAATAGCGTTTGCTGCAGTAACAGATGTTGCATTCTTATCTGTCTTAGCACTTTCAGCATTTTCAACCTGTGTTTTTAATTCCTCATTTTCAGCATAATTTGCAACAGCTTTTGCCTTAGCAATCCACTTATTAAGATCTGCAACCTGCGCTTCTGAAACAGGTGTAGCTACTGTAAGTGAAATATTTGCATAGTTGCTACTTGAAATGTTTACTGTATAGTTAGTTCCATCAACAGGAGCCTTATCAAGTTTAACTTTACCATCAACTACTTCTGCATCTGTACAAAGACCATTAATTGATACCTTTACATTTTCAAAATCAGTTGGTAGTCCTTTGATACTAAGTACATCACTATCATTTGAAATAGTTGCTGAGAGTGCGCTTAAATCACCTTCATAGTATTTATCTAACTTAAGAGTATTTGCTACATTTTCACCATTAGCGAATTTATTAATTGTAAATACACCATAGTTAGTAATTACATCTACTGATGAAAGTGTCTTACCATTGATATCAAATTGATAATACTTTCCTCTATTGCCTCTACCTGTTAATCCTTTTCCGTTCTTAGTTGAGAAAGCAACTTCAATATCTGACAATCTTGTTGCAAGCCATAAGTTTTCAAGTACTGTCATACCACAAGCATCATTGTCAGTTGTTTTTAAAATAACACCGTATACATTTGCATTTTCTAAAACCTGTTCTTCTGAAACAGTAATTTTCTTAGCTGGGCTAAATCCGCCAAGTGAAATCTGATAATCACCATATCTACTTGATGTTGAATAACCCTTAACTGTGAAATTTGAATTATCATATTCAGCATTTGCGAACTTATCAAATACTAATTTTCCTTCAGCAATTTCAACTTCACTATAATATGATGGTTTTGACTCTAATGCGCTAAAGAAGTAATCTTCCTTATCTGTCTTATTAGCATAATCCTTAATAGCTTCATATTCATTGCTATCGAGTGCTACAGGAATTGTTACACCCTTAATATATTTTCCATCATTATATGTACCATTTGCTAATCCTGTAGTCTGAGCGAACTTACCTGTTGTGGCTGTTGATACAGCATCAATGCCTTCCTCAACTTCCCAAACTGCAGCATCAGTAACATTGTATGCCTTGTAAAAATCTGAATAAGGTACATTCATAGTTACATACACCTTATCATTTACATTTTCATCAGCGCATACATCTAATGTGCCAACACTCCCCAGTGTTAATACTAAAGCCATACTTAAAGCCGATGCTTTAGTTAATGTCTTATTTTTCTTCATTGAAACCTCCTTTTTTCGTTTCATTGTTAGCATTTGCTAACCGTTATTTAAAAATATTAGTTAGCAAATGCTAACCATCGTGTATTATACAATAGTTTTTTTCTTACGTCAATAAAAACAACAATTACTGAAATATATAAATCATTTATAATTAATTAATCATAAAATCTATAAAAACTGTTATACAGCAATCCCTTGCCATATAACAGTTTTACCATTACTATTATTCCATTCCCTTAAGAATTTCAACCATATCTAATTTTTTAATTCGTTTATTAAACATATAACTTACTGCTACTGATATAATCAAAACTCCTATTCCTGAAATTAAATATTCAACTGCACCAGCTCCAACCTGATAATCCATCGCATCGCCATTTGTATCAAACATATATTGTAATATCTTAGTTCCAAAAGGCAGTCCAATTATCACACCAATTACTGATAACCATAAATTTTGAAGAGATAACAATCTTCTAATTCTTTTTGTACTAAATCCAAGTACCTTTAACGTAGCAAATTCCTTTACTCGTTCATTAAAAGATAAATTACCACAGTTATATAAAACAACTATTGGAAGAATACAAGCAAATATAATAAATATACCAATCATCATATTTATCATTTCCATCATAACATCAAAGCTTTTTCTCATGTCCGTATCATCAAATACTGATTTAATACCATATGTATCACTATCTTTATTATTGAATATTTTTTCCTTAATATCATTTCTAACTTTCTTAAGTTTCAACTTTTCTTTAGTATATAAAATATTAGGTTCGTATTCTATTCCCAGTTTTTCATAGTCTTCTCTTAGCATTGTAACTCCAGCAACATTTGGATTTCTATTAATCAACCCTATTGTAACATCATACCATGTATTCTTTTTATACAAATGCCAATATAACTTATCTCCAACTTTTAGAGATAATGAATCTGCTAATTTTTTAGTAATTGCAATTTTTCCTTTTTCTAGTTTTACAACATTTTGATCTACATCTGTTAATGCATATAATCCCTTTCCTTCCGGAACAAACATTACTGTTGATTTTCTTAATGCATCTTTATCTTTTGGTTCTTTCGAACTAATTTCAACAGCTGATGTTTGCATTAGTTCTCCATTATACATTTCTTTTATTTTTTCTATATCATCTTGTTTTAATTCATCATCAAAATCAATTTCCGATTTGTAATTTTGTAGCTTATCAAAAGTCCAACTTGAAGTATTCTCTATTGTTGTATATGAAGCAAATGCTGAAACCATAAGCATCATTCCTGCTGCCGTTCCAAATATTCCCATAATACTTCTAAGTTTTCCCCTTGTCATATCCCTTAAATTATATTGAATATTAAATCCTAATTTATTCCAAAATGGAAGTTTCTCAAAAATAATTTTCTTTCCTGACTTAGGACTCTTAGGTCTTAATGATTCAGCTGGATGTATATTCATTACTTTTCTACAACTGAAATATGTAGCTAAAACACAAGACATAACTATAATCAAACAAACTATAGCAAATGTATAATCCATCTCAACTGTCCAATTTGGAATTATGTACCATTCCCTAAATATTTTCGCTATGAGTTCTCCAAGTACATACGTTCCAAAGAAAACACCTGTTATACATCCAAAAAATGAAACTACAAAACTATAACTTAAATAATGAATAATAATCGATTTTCTTTTTATTCCTAATGCTCTCATAGTCCCAATTTGTGTTCGTTGCTTATCTATCATTCTATTCATAGATGTCATTATAACCAAAAGTGCAATCATAATAAAAATAACCGGAAATGAAATAGCAAATTGATCATGCTGTGCTAATTCATCATTCATTATTTTCACCCCAGGTAAATCGTCTTTATCACATACCACTGCATAATTTCCATCCAATGCCTTTGATATATCTTTTTCAAGCGTTTTAACATCCTCTTTATCAGATTTAAAAACTAATTCCGTATATGGCATAACTTGTTTTATTTCTTCTGGCAATCCCTCTTTTGCCATATATAACACAGTTATATTCTTTACTACTATATCTAAATCCTTATCAGCTTTTAAATACTGATATTCAGGTGCTGCTATTAATCCAGCTACCTTCTTTGTTATAGTAACGCCATTGAATATAAAAGAGAATTTATCACCTAATTTTATTTTCCATTCATTTGCAAATCCTCTTGTAATCCAAACACTTTCAGCATCCTTTTCATTATAATCTTTTCCCTCTAACACCTTGGGTTTCGATATAATGTTTTCATCCTGTGCATACACTTCAACTTGAGCCTTATCATGTTTCTTTGCACTTGCAGTAAAATGAATTCTTATCTGCGCATCATCTATATTCTTTACAGTTTTTATTCTATCTACATCTTCCTTAGTAAAATTTTCTCCATATACAATTCCACTTGTCATATTCGTGTCTTTATACATAACATCTCTTTTATTATATGCACTTATATTACTTGCTTTCATACAAGCAAATAGAGAAATAGCAAGAAATGCAAGAATAAATATTGAAATAAACTGTCCTAAATTAGACTTTATTTCTCTTAACATTTTTCTATATAACATCATCTTTCCCCTTTACTACCATTCAACTTCCTTAACATCTACAGGATTTTCATTAATTATTACTTCTTTAATTTTTCCATTTTTCATTTTTATAACTTTATCAACACACTTTGCTATATCAGCATTATGCGTAACTATGATAACTGTCTTTTTTTCTTTTCTACATAAATTCTGCAATAGTTCTAATACTATAACACCTGTTTCTGAATCAAGTGCTCCAGTAGGTTCATCTCCTAAAATAACTCTTGGTTTTTTTGCAAGTGCTCTTGCTATAGAAACTCTTTGCTGCTCACCACCAGACATTTTCGACGGGAATTTATTTGCATGATTTTCAAGCCCTACTGCCTTTAAATACTCCATAGGATCACCTGCATCCTTAACAATGTTTTTAGTCAAAGCAACGTTTTCATACGCAGTAAGAGATGGCAATAGATTATAAAACTGAAATATAAAACCAATTTTACTTGCTCTATAATCAGATAACTGATTATCATTCATCTTTGATACTTCCATTCCATCTACAACAACACTACCTGATGTTGGTGTATCCATTCCACCTAGCATATTTAAAACTGTAGATTTTCCTGCTCCGGATTGTCCTAATATACAAACAAATTCACCTTCATCTATCGAAAACGAAATGTGATTATTTGCATATAGCGTTGCTTCTCCCTCTCCATATTTTTTCACAACATCCTTAAATTCAACGATTTTCTTTGCCATATCTTCTTTTCCTGATGCTTTCACATCAATGAACCTCCTTATTCTTTTATCATGATAGATATTATTATCATAATTTCTTACTTTTTCAGTTCTAGTTAGCTTTAGCTAACTTGCATATTTTTATACTACTCTTGAGACTTAATAAAGTCAATACTAAATGTGAGAATTATCTCACTTTTGTTAAATATGTCTTTTTTTGCCTGAAAATCCCATTTTGTTTTGTATAATATGAAACATATCTCACATTTTTTAATATTACTTTTTGACTTATAAATAAAATAACGATATACTGAATTATAAATATTGTTTAATATAATAATTATTTCTAAAAAAAGGATTAAGTATGGAGAAAAAAGAGCTTTATACACCAAAGCAAAAACGATCAATAGAAACAAAAAACAAAATAATTGCTGCTGGTGGCGAACTAATGTTAATGAAAGGTTATCACAACATAACTACCGATGACATTGCAAAATATGCAGGTGTTTCAACAGGTATAATCTATCATTATTTCAAAAACAAAAAAGATATCCTATTATGCGCATTAGAACAACACGCTTTTCAGATAACAGAGGAATCAATGTCGGAATTAATCAATAATCCTAACATTGATAAAGATGCTTATTTAAATTATGTTTTTGATTATTTTATTAAATATCACGAAGAAAACTGGACTATTCATGAAGAACTCGAAGTTCTATATCACATGGATGAAGACGTTGCAAAAATACTTGATAAGCTATGGATAGAAACAAATAAAACTTTATTTAACATTCTTAAAAACATGGGATTAAGTTCTAATAATTTACATGAACGCATAACACTCTCTCTTAATCTAATTGAAGATTTTTGCCATACATACATGTGTGATGCCTACGCTTATTTAGATTGGGAGTATATGAGAAAACAAACTATAGATATGATAAAGCATTTGCTATTTGAAGAATAAAAAAGAATACCTATTTTTCTTAACGAAAATTAGGTATTCTTTTTATTATTTGTGCAGATACAATTCCAATAACCACACCTGCTACTATTCCACTTATCCATAGCACCAATAAGTAATATATTAAATGAAATGTATTCATAACGATCATCGCAACTATGATTTGGCCAACATTATGAAAGATTCCGCCAAGCACACTTACAAGTGTCATTTCAAATTTCATCTTCTTAGCTATAACCATCACAATAAAACTCAATACGCCACCGGCCAAACTATATATAAGCGAAAACATATTTCCAAATGTCATGCTAACCAAAAATATTCTTACAACATTTATTATTAATGCCTCCTTATTGCCAAGTTTATACAATGCAATCATTACAACTAAATTAGTTAGTCCTAGCTTCATACCTGGCATAATCATTGCGAAAGCAAAACAACTTTCAACCCATGATAAAACCATTGCAAGTGCAACAAGCAGACCATATATTGATATTTTTCTAGTACTCATATATTCATGTCTCCATTTAATTATTTTGATATTCCGTCAAACTCTTCATCCTTTTTGTCATCAGTTATCTCAATAATCACTCTGTTAGGAAGGCAGATAAGACTCTGTCCAACCATATGAATCTTTCCCTGATGTTCGCAAAGTTTATCAGGGCATGTAGCATCCTTTATATAAGCCTTGCCATCCTTTATGACAAGAGTATTTTTTCCACCATCTTTACCATCTATTATAACTTCTCTATCTGTATTTAGATCGTATCTTGCTATTTCCTTCTTGTCGACTTTTACAATAACTTGTTCTCCGTCATTTGCTGAGAATTTAAGGAATAAAAATAAAGCTACCGCAACACCAAGAATTATTATCCATAGCACTTTTTCTATTTTATTATTCAAAAATTTATTTGTTTCTTTCTTACTCATTATATTTAACAAGTTGCTTATTCTTACTTTTCATTCTTTTTCAACCAGAAGTAAGAATAACATCAGCCTCCACTATTCTTTAGTAAGTTACTTTTTCTTACTTTTCACATTTTTTCGTTCAAAAGTAAGAATAATATCAACCTCCACCCATCTTTAACAAGTTGCTTTTTCTTACTTTTTATCTTTTTTCATCCAAAAGTATGAATAACACCTACCTCAACTCACCTTTAACAACACATTTATTCTTACTTTTCAGGATAATTATATTAAAAGTAAGAATATATATAATAAACAACCATTATTACCACAAACGCAGTTTATCATATCACTCAAAAAACAAAAGCAGTACAAAAAAATCATACTGCTTTTATTTAATATCATAATTTTATAGTTTATACTATTTTAATCCCTTAATTCTATCAATAGCCTTAAGTGTATTCTCATATGTACCAAATGCTGTCAGTCTGAAGTAACCTTCACCACTTGGACCGAATCCTGAACCTGGAGTACCAACAATATTAGCATTTTCAAGTAAGTAATCAAAGAATTCCCAACTTGTCATACCATCTGTTGTCTTAAGCCAGATATATGGAGCATTAACACCACCTGATACTGAGAAACCAGCTGCCTTTAATCCTTCAGAAATTGTCTTAGCATTATTCATGTAATAAGCAACCATTTCTTTTGTCTGCTTCTGGCCTTCTTCAGAATATACAGCTTCACCAGCTCTCTGAATGATGTAAGGTGCACCATTAAACTTAGTACCATGTCTTCTAGCCCAAAGACTATTAACTGATACATCTCCACATTTAAGCTCCTTAGGAATTACTGTGAAACCAAGTCTTGTTCCTGTAAAGCCAGCATTCTTTGAAAAACTTCTAAGTTCGATAGCACATGTTTTAGCGCCATCACATTCATAAATGCTGTGTGGTACATTGCTTTCAGTAATATATGCTTCATAAGCTGCATCATAAATAATAACAGCTTTCTTTTCATTAGCATAATCAACCCATTTCTGAAGTTCATCCTTTGTAATTGTTGAACCTGTTGGATTGTTAGGGAAACAAAGATAAATAATATCTGGTGTTTCTGTTGGAAGCTGTGGTGCAAAATTATTCTCTTCAAGACAAGGCATATAAATTACTCCAGCAAATCTTTCTGTCTCTGGATTATATTCACCAGTTCTACCTGCCATAACGTTAGTATCAACGTATACTGGATATACAGGATCACATACAGCAATCACATTATCCTGTGAGAAGATATCACCGATGTTACCAGAATCACTCTTAGCACCATCACTAACAAAGATTTCATCAATGTCAATGTCAACTCCAAGCTTCTTATAATCATAATTCTTAATTGCACTTCTTAAAAATTCATAACCAAGATCAGGTGCATAACCCTTAAATGTAGCTGCATCACCCATTTCATCAACAGCACCATGTAAAGCCTTAATTACACTTGGTGCTAAAGGAAGTGTAACGTCACCAATACCAAGACTAATTACATCCTTATCTGGATTAGCCTCCTTATATGCTCTAACTTTCTTTCCAATAGTTGAAAATAAGTAACTACCTGGAAGTTTTAAATAATTCTCATTTACTTTAAACATGTTTTTCCTCCATAACATATTGTTCTCTTTACCATGAATAAGTATACATACTTTCCACAATAAAAACAATTACTTTTATAACTAAATTTTATAATTATTTTACACGTAAAGTTAGCACAAACTAACTATCCATATATTATAACTACTCTCTGTATAAACTTTCAAGTATTAATTTTGCTGTCTCAGCAAATGAACTACCTGTGTTCATACTCTTTTTCTGTATATATCTATGTGCCTCATTCTCCGTCATATTATTGATTTCAATTAAAGCACTTTTAGCTTCTTCGATTATCTTCTTATCTTCTTCACTACGTGGTTTTGGTCTTAATTTCTTCTTTTTCCATCTTCTTTCAGATATGGAATAGGACATTTCAACTGTATTTACTAAGTCCTTTACCTTAAGTGGCATCGAAAGAGTTGCAATTCCCATCTTATCAAACTCATACATATTTCCAGGATTCGTTAAAAGAACCATTTCAAAATCTTCATGAACATGCTCCCAGACCTCTGTACAAATCATATCCGCTAATTTATAACCACATACTACAACACCATTTCTAAGCGAATCCGCCATATTTATAACCTGCGCACCGGATGTACAAACTGCCGCGACAGTGTAACCGTTTCTAACAAGCAGGTTCTTTATGGTTCGGCCCTCTTCTGGTTTAGAAAACGCAACAATTATCCCTGCCAATAACGATCACCTCCTGTGACGGGATTTATCACAGTCACGTTAAATCTTGTAGAGATAATGTTCAATTTCCCAATTTGTTACAACCGCTGAGAACTGTCTCCATTCTTCTTCCTTAGCTCTGATGTAATTCTTATAAATATGTTCACCTAAAACTTCCTTCATAAGTTCATCCTGCTTCAACTCCTTAATAGCATGCATTAAGTTTGTTGGAAGATGATCAAATCCTAACTTTTCAGCTTCCACTACAGAATACTCACTTACACTTTCAAGAATTGGATCTGTTGGCATCAAATCCTTTTCAATGCCTTCAAGTCCAGCATAAAGACAAGTAGCTAAAAGCAAATATGGATTAGCCGCAGGATCAGGATTTCTAAGTTCAATTGCTAAGTCTTCATCCCTTCCTGAAACAACTCTTATAATAGGACTCTTATTCTCTGTTGTCCAACCTAATATAATAGGTGCTTCGTAACCAGGAATAAGTCTCTTATATGAATTAACAAGTGGATTTGAAATCGCACTAATTGCTTTAATATGGCTAAGTAAGCCTGCGATGAAATTATATCCAAGCTTGCTTAATCCGTACTTATCATTTTCATCAGCAAATACATCTTTTCCATCTTTTTTTAATATCATATTAAGATGCATTCCTGAACCATCAACGCCCATCTTAGGTTTTGGCATAAATGAAGCATGAAGTCCATGTCTTTTGGCAATAGACTTAACAGCGAACTTAAAAGTAACAATATTATCAGCTGTCTTCATAGCTTCGTCTGATTTAAAATCTATCTCATGCTGAGCAGGTGATACTTCATGATGTGAGGACTCTATTTCAAATCCCATATCCTCAAGACAAAGTACCATATCTCTTCTTGCATTTTCTCCAAGGTCAACTGGTCCTACATCAAAGTAACCAGCTCTTTCAGGTGATGATGTTGTTGGGTTACCTTCATCATCTGTGTTAAATAAAAAGAACTCACACTCAGGGCCTGCCTCAAGTGTATAACCCATGTCTGCTGCTTTCTTAACAGCTTTTTCTAATATATATCTACTACTTCCTTCAAATGGAGTTCCATCCGCATTATAAATGTCGCAAATAAGTCTTGCAACCTTACCCTGCTGTGGTCTCCATGGAAATATTGTAAATGTATCAAGTTGTGGATGTAAATACATGTCCCCACCTTCGATTTTTACAAATCCTTCAATTGATGAAACATCGAATTTACACTTGTTATCCAAGGCCTTTTCTAACTGGCTTGCAGTAATGGCAACATTCTTAATTGTTCCAAACAGATCTGTAAACTGGAGTCTAATAAACTCCACATCTTCTTCTTCAACCATTTGTATAATGTCATCTCTTGTATACTTCATGATTTTTACCAGCTACACAAGTCACCCTACACAACTTGTATAATTCCTTTCTTTTATATTGAATAGTTCATAAACTATTATTTCCCGAAATAATTTAGCACTTTAAAGAATAGAATATCAAAAAATCGACTTCTTTGCAAGATTATCAGCCACATCATTATACTTATTCCCAGAATGCCCCTTAACCTTAACAAATACTACTTCTATTTTATCTTTAACGCTTAAATAAAAATCCCTATACGCTTTCGTTCCTTCTAGATTAGCCTTCCATTGACCATTGCACCATTTTGCAATTCCCTCATAATCATGGATAATGGTAATCTTTTTTGCACCATTTTCTAATGCATATTTAATTGCTGCTTCACTAGCCTTAATTTCACCAGCTACGTTCCTCATTGAAATTAAATCATCAGCTTCAACTTCTCTTGATATTTCAATTTCCTTACTATCAGCAAATATTAACGCACCAAGACCAACTTTCTTATCAGCATCATTATAGCTTCCATCTACATAGGCTATGAAATGTTCCTTACTACTATCACTAGCATCTAAATTAACATCTCCATTAACATTAGTTTTAGAATTACCTGCTTTGGTTTCATTTGCTATAACGCTAGAAGTTTCACCCTCCATAAACGCTTTAGCCTCTTCTATTGTTGGGAAGCTCTTATAAATTGCTCCCTTAAAACCGTCAACATTCTTTTTACAGCTATCCCAATCCATGTATATTCCTGGAATTCTTCCATTTAAAACCGCATAATATTTTTTCTTAGCCATAACATATCCTTCCTTAAATATAAAACCGGAAGTTTAAACAACTTCCGGTATCTATCATATCATATTATTTTTTTAAGTTAAATAACTAATACTATTCTGCTGTAGAACCATATGTGGATTCTTCTGTAACTGATTCTGTTTCACTACTTAATTCAGTACTTGACTCAGATTCAATATTAGTTTTTTTCTTTTTATGTTTCTTATGCTTCTTCTTTTTCTTAGGCTTGTTCCAAGGATTATTCTCATCATCATCCGTTGGATCCCAACCTTTAAATTCAGAATCTTCATCTATGGCATCAAGAATCTCCTTACCTAAAGGCCCTGGATTTTTTTCATCATCGTAAACCGTTACTTTGGTTCCCTCAGCACAATGATCATAAATCCATTTTGCATCAACCACTCGTAATCTAACACATCCAAGTGATGCAGCAGATCCTAATTTATTGTATTCTTCCCATTCAAGCATACCCTTATCCATATCTAAATAAGGAACTGAATGAAACATAATACCTCCATTAAACCTAGAAGCATACTGAGCATATGAATCATCAATCATCATACGCCAATCATATTTTTCGTATATTTCAAAATCACCTAATGGTGTATTATTCTTAAATAACCCTGTTGAACATGTCATGGTCTTATATGGAATGGAATACTCACCTTTCTTATCCATGGCATATACCGTAACGCAATTAAGAGCTCTATTAACCTTAATATAGAATGGATAATCAGCTGAAAAATCAACTAAATTATTATAATCTATATCACCCTGATTAATTACAGAATTATCACTGTCACGTGAAAATTCATATTTCTTATCACCTATTTTTATGATTTCAAAATTTGAATCTATAACTGGCATGGTTTCAGGACTCTCCTCTGTTTCAACAGAATATAAGTCTTTTTTTAATGTTTCTTTATCGTCGACTTTTTTTGTTTTCCTTACAACAAGTGGATTATTAGTTTCATAAATCTCACTGTTTTCTTGCTCTTTAGGATTATTTATCTTTTCCTTTGCACTAATATTATTAGCCCCAGGAATTTTCATCACCAAAACAGCAAGTACAAATGACAACATCGAAAGTCCTATATAAATTAACTGTGTCTTTCTTTTCATTAACAAATTCCTCTAAAACAATATCCCCTTTACGAAAGATATTCTATCCCATATAAATCTTTTTGTCAAACTTATAGTAAAACTATTGCCTATCCATAAATTAAAATATAAAATTATATTATAAAACTAAATATAACTAGGAGATATTTAAACTTTAGATATGATACATGCATTGTATCAATATAAAATCAGAACAAAGTTCTAATTCCTATTTTTCTAGATATCATTGTAGTTCTAGCGTGTTCGCATAAGAAATTGTTTCTTATTGAACTGAGTATATTTCGGATTACGCAAATTAGATTATCAAAAGGGATATCTGCAAGAGAATTAAGTTTTAGAATCCACAAAAATGCTGGATATATTAGCAGTATGGAGAATGGCAAGGTTATTCCATCCATTCAAACCATATATGAAATATGTGTTGAATTAGATATAAGTCTTTCTAGTCTTTTTGACTTAAACACTAATACATCTACATTGTTTAAAAAGGTTACTGAAAAGATAGCAGAATTAGATGATGAAGATTTATCATTAATATACTCCCTTGTAGTAAAGCTAAAATCAAATCAGAACTCACATACCTACTAATATGTTCGAATTTTTACAATTAAATAATAAAATATACAGTAAAAAATTAATATGTTTTAATAACATATTCAAAGTTATTAAATTCTCCTATTATATATAAAACCCAAAATAAATCTAAATACCAGATAAAAGAGATGACTGCTAAAAGCAGCCATCTCTTTTATTAATCTTTATATAATTTATTCAAATCATCATATCTGATTCTATATAATTTATCAATCTGAATTTCTGTCTGATGTGAATCATCCTCCGTATACTTACCAGAAGCAGATTCAAAAAGCAAATACATATATTTACCTTTCTTCTCTATACCTTCAAGCATCGCTGGAAGTCTATAAACATCAGTTGGTTGTCCAATTGATTTATCTTTTTTAAGATTTACTTTGTGAACATATACATGTGAATCAGGAAGTACACCGTAAGACTGTGACATAATAAGTTCTCTCTTGTTCTTTCCTGTATTATTAATAATCAATCCCTGAATATTACCTGGTACACTATATGTATATTTCTTAGAAAAAATTACACGTCTTTCCTTTTTCTTCTTATTTGAAACCTTAACCTTTTTGGACTTTACTTTATAAACATTTAAAGCACAACTTGCCTTATCTAAACTATGTCCTGCCCAAAAATATGTACCATCAAAAGCAGTAAAGTCAGCATGTCCAGATATTTTTACCTTATAATCATACTTAATTGTACGACCGTTCTTAGTTTCTCTTATCTTCTTAGGACTAATAATCGCTAAATAGTCATAGGAAGAAATATTATTAAGACTAAGTGCTATTCTGTTCTTCACAACACATATTGATCCAACATGATCACTGTTAGGTATCTGAAGACACTTAAGATACTTACCTGACTTATCATAAACAAGAATAATTGACTTTCCGCCACCTCGCTTATATGCAGTAATCAATGTGTAATTACCTGCTCTACATACCCCTTGAGGAACATACTTCTCAAGTTTCTTTAAGGCATATTCATCAGTTGTATTCTTAACAATCTTTTCAAGCATTGAATTTGCCTGGAAACTTAAATTTCTTCTAAGAACTTCAGCATCAGTATATGTCCATTTAATATTATTAGCTATCGCATATCTCTTCTGCATAGAGTTAGCAACAACCTTAACTACTAAATTAATATCACCAGCAAATGCATCCTTACCAATTGTAGTAACTGTTTTATTTAAAACCAAACTCTCTAAGCTTTCACAATCTCTAAAGGCTTCATGGCCTATATAATATAGTGATGGCTTAATGCTGTAGTTTTTAAGTAATCTACAATCCTTAAAAGCTTCCCGATTAATCTTTTTAAGTGTTGTAGGTGATGTAATCTTTGTAAGTGATGTACATCCCATAAACGCCTGCTTCTTAATAATTGTTACACCTTTATACATCGCAACTGATTTTACACCCTGTGCATTTCTAAACATAGCAGCAGGTATCTCTGATATACCTTCTTCAAATATAATCTTTTTAGCACTACCCTGAAGGCCCATCATTTCTGTTGCACTTTTAACCTTTTTAGGAATTCTAAGTTCATTAATTGAAAAACACTTATCAAATGCATTTTTACCAATAGTTTCAAGTTTAGCTGGCAATTTTATGTTAACCATCGCTCCGCAATTATTAAAAGCACTTTCACCAATACTTGTTATACTATCTGGTAAAGTCACATCAGTTACTGATGAACAATTAATAAATGCATTCTTTCCTATGCTACTAACATTGCATCCTTCAGCGAAAGTTATTTCTTTAATATACTTATAACCATCAAAAGCACTATCTGCTATCTTTGTAACACAAGCAGGAATTACAATCTTAGTAAAAGTTTCATCTTCACGATCAATATAGATACCAACTAACTCTTTAGTATCCTTTTTAACTCTGTAAAGTTCATCCACAACTTCATAATTAGGATCAGTCTCTACTACTGGTTCTCTAACCACTTCCACTGGTTCAGTTTCAACTTCAGTCGATTCACCTTCAGTGCTTTCTTCCTTTGCTTTAGTTTCACCGGTATTACCATCATCTGGATTTCCCTTAGAAATCTCATCTTCAGCCTCTATAAAACCAGCCGCTGGAATCTCAACTTCAATAGGATTTTCATCACTTACAGAATCCTCAACATCAACCTGAGCTAATCCAGTACCCACTGATGTTTCCACTTCAGTAGATTTCTCGGTTTCCTTTTCAATTATTTGTTTCTTTTTCTTGGATTTTTTCACTTCGACTTTTATGTCATTATCAGTATTAGAAGCTACTTGATTTGTAATCTTCTTATTAGCAACACTTTCAAGCATAGATTTTTTTTCATTTAATACCTGTACCTGATTAAAATATGTATACGCTTCAACGCTACATACTGTAGATAATAATACAATAGCCGTAAGACCTTTTTTAGTAAAATTCTTTTTCATACGTATCCCCGTTTCTCTAGCATTATTTACAGTAACAGATTTTATATTTCCACAAAAATCTTAAAAATATTATAACATAAAAGTTAACATAATTAAACCTTTTCACACTAATTAAAAACTTAACAATTTCTAACAAAAACATAACATATATCTTATATTTACAATAAAAAACTAGTATCAGTAGCATCAACCAAGCGCTAAAGTGATTGATAACTTTCCAATACTAGTTTTGTATATTATGTTAACTAAGTTGAGTTTTAACTATACTTCAACTTTAACTTTTTTAAGTTTCCAAATATCTTTAACATACTCCTCAATAGTTCTGTCCGAAGAGAATTTTCCAGCATTTGCTACATTTAAAATAGCTGATTTAGCCCAGCGTTTCTCATCCTTGTAAGCTTCCTCAACAGCCTTTTGAGCCTCAATGTAAGCTCTAAAGTCCTTAAGGATAAAGTATCTGTCAGCAACATCTGTACTCTTTGTATTAAGAAGTGAATTATAAATATCTCTGAATCTTTCAGGATCATCTGGTGCATAGAATCCATTAATGAGCTGCATAAGAACCTTTCTAACATCCATGTCCTCATTAAATATCTTCATTGGATCATATCCACCATTCTGCTCATAGTTAATAACTTCATCAGAAGAAAGACCGAAAATAAATGCATTTTCCTTTCCAACTTCTTCAACTATTTCTACATTAGCACCATCCATTGTACCAAGTGTAAGAGCACCATTAAGCATAAACTTCATATTACCAGTTCCTGAAGCTTCCTTACTAGCTGTTGAAATCTGTTCAGATACATCAGCCGCAGCAAATATTATCTCAGCATTTGATACTTTGTAATCCTCAATAAATACAACCTTAAGTTTTCCTTCTATAGATGCATCATTATTAATTACATCGGCAACACTGTTAATAAGCTTAATTGTAAGCTTAGCAATTTTATATCCTGCAGCTGCCTTTGCACCAAATACAAATGTTCTTGGATAAAATTCCTTTTCAGGATGTTCCTTAATATCGTTATATAAATACATAACATGTAAGATATTAAGTAACTGTCTTTTATATTCATGAAGTCTCTTAACCTGAACATCAAAGATAGAACGTGGATCTACATCAATACCATTATGTTTCTTAATGTATTCTGCAAGTCTCTTCTTGTTTTTATACTTAATGTTCATGAACTCCTTCTGACATTTTCTATCATCAGCATAAACTTCAAGTTCTTTAATATGTGATAAATTAGTAATCCATTCATCACCAATTTTTCCTGTAACCCATTCTGCAAGAAGTGGATTAGCGTGAAGTAAGAATCTTCTCTGTGTGATACCATTTGTTTTATTATTAAACTTCTCAGGCATCATCTCATAGAAGTCCTTAAGTTCCTGATTCTTTAATATCTCTGTATGAAGTCTTGCCACACCATTAACTGAAAATCCAGCTGCAATTGCAAGATGAGCCATCTTAACCTGCCCATCATAAATAATTGCCATACGCTCAACCTTGCCTCTGTCACCAGGATATTTCTCTTCAATTGAAATACAGAATCTTCTATTGATTTCCTCTATAATCTGATAACATCTTGGAAGTAATCTTGAGAATAACTCAATTGGCCACTTTTCAAGAGCTTCACTCATAATTGTATGATTTGTATAAGCAACACACTTTGTTGTAACTTCCCAAGCTTCATCCCATTCAAGCATGTAAACATCCATAAGAATTCTCATAAGTTCTGCAACTGTAAGAGTTGGATGAGTATCATTCATCTGGAATACAACTTTTTCATGAAGTTTTTTAATGTCTTTATGCTTATCCATATACTTCTTAACTGCAGTCTGAACACTGGCAGAAATAAAGAAATACTGCTGTTTAAGTCTTAATTCCTTACCCGACATGTGATTGTCATTTGGATATAATACTTCTGTAATAGTCTTTGCAAGGTTTTCCTGCTCAACTGCTGCGTGATAGTCACCCTTGTCAAACTCATCAAGATTAAAGCTTACCAAAGGTTCTGCATCCCAGATTCTAAGTGTATTAACAACATTATTGCTATAACCAACAATTGGTAAATCATAAGGGATAGCTCTAATTGACTGATATCCATCCTGTGTAAAATGGTTTCTGCCATTCTCATCAGTAAATGTTCTTGTATATCCGCCAAATTTTACTTCACACGCATATTCATCTCTTCTAACTTCCAATGGATTACCATATCTTAACCAGTCCTCTGGTACTTCCTTCTGATATCCATCTTCAATCTTCTGTTGGAAGAAGCCATACTTATATCTGATACCACAACCATATGCTGGATATCCAAGTGTTGCAAGTGAATCAAGGAAGCACGCTGCAAGTCTTCCAAGACCACCATTACCAAGAGCTGCATCTGGTTCCTGATCTTCAATAACATTGATATCAAGTCCCAACTCTTTAATGGCTTTCTTTATTTCATCCCTGCAGGATAGATTAATGATAATATTACCAAGTGCTCTACCCATAAGGAATTCCATTGATAAATAGTAAACTGTCTTTACATCTTTTTTATCATATACTCTATGTGTAGCAATCCATTCATCAATGATTACATCCTTAACGGCATATGCTACAGCCTGAAACTTTTGACGATCATCTAGTTCATCAATTGTTTTTCTAAAAATATTCTTTGCATTCTCTGATACTTTAAACTTAAACTGATCACATGTAAGTTCAACAGCATCATTTATAAGACCAGTTCTCATATTAATACCTCCCCAGGTTCTTATGCTAATTTGTTAACTGCAAGTGTTACCATTTCAGCGTTGATATTCCATTCTTTTTCGTACTTGCTGTCTTTATCTAAGCTTTCAAAATAAATATCATTTGCTAAAACTTCTGAAGCAATTTTCTCCTTATTAGCCTTTACAATTTCAGTAACCTTATCGTTATTTGAAACTGCCACTTCGATTTTGTCCATTACTTCGTATCCAGCTTCTTTTCTCATAGTTTGGATTTTTGAAATGATTTCTCTTACAAAACCTTCTTCGATAAGCTCTGGTGTAAGATTTGTATCAAGTACTACTGTAATGCCGTTATCACTGTTCGCTACATAACCTTCCTGTGAAGCTTCATCGATAAGTAAATCTTCTTTTGAAAGAACAACTTCTTCACCATCAAAGTTAAACTTAAGTGCTCCTTCTGCATTAAGTGTATCCATAGCTTCGTTACCATCAACTTCTGTAAGTGCCTGTTTAATCTTTCCAAGAAGCTTACCATACTTAGGACCAACTGTCTTAAGCTGTGGTTTAAATGTATATGAAGTAAAGTCTTTAACTTCCTGAGTAAATACTACTTCCTTAACATTTAATTCATCTTCAATAATTTCTTTATAGTAATCATTAAGGTCAAACTCAGCCTTAATGAACATCTTGCCGATAGGCTGTCTGTTCTTAATATTAGATTCATTTCTACAAGCTCTACCAAGAACAATTGCCTTAAGAGCATTATCCATGTTCTCTTCTAGAGTAGCATCAATCATCTTTTCATCAACTTCTGGGAAGTCACAAAGATGGATACTCTCTGGAGCTGTCTTATCAACATTAACAACAAGATTCTGATAGATTTCCTCTGTCATAAATGGAATCATAGGAGCTGCTGCCTTACATACAGTTACAAGTGCTGTATATAAAGTCATATATGCATTAATCTTATCCTGTTCCATACCCTTAGCCCAGAATCTATCTCTACATCTTCTTACATACCAGTTACTTAAATCATCAACAAATTCATCTAAAGCTCTAGCAGCTTCAGGAATTCTGTAATTACCAAGGTTTTCATCAACAGCTTTAACCATTGTGTTCATCTTTGATAATGCCCATTTATCCATAACTGATAATTTATCGTAATCAAGACTATACTTAGTTGGATCAAATTCATCAATGTCAGCATAAAGAACATAGAATGCATATGTGTTCCAAAGTGTACCTAAGAACTTTCTCTGTCCTTCCATAACTGCTTTACCATGGAATCTATTTGGAAGCCATGGAGCACTATTGATATAGAAATACCATCTAATTGCATCTGCACCATACTCTTTAAGTGCATCAAATGGGTCTACTGCGTTACCCTTTGACTTACTCATCTTCTGACCGTTTTCATCCTGTACATGTCCAAGAACGATAACATTTTCATATGGTGCCTTATCAAAGAGAAGTGTTGATTCAGCCATAAGTGAGTAGAACCAACCTCTAGTCTGGTCAACTGCTTCTGAAATGAACTTAGCAGGGAACTGCTGTTCAAATAAATCCTTATTTTCAAATGGATAATGATGCTGAGCAAATGGCATTGCTCCTGAGTCAAACCAGCAGTCAATAACTTCTGGTACTCTCTTCATTGTTCCACCACATTCACACTTATATGTAACATCATCAATATATGGTCTGTGAAGCTCAACATTTGCCGAATCTGGATTACCTGTCTTTTCAGCAAGTTCTGCTCTGCTTCCGATAGCTTCCTGCTTACCACAGCAATCACATTCCCAGATATTAAGTGGTGTACCCCAATATCTATTTCTTGAGATACCCCAGTCTTGAACGTTTTCAAGCCAGTTACCAAAACGACCTTCACCGATTGACTGTGGAATCCAGTTAACAGTCTTGTTGTTAGCCACTAATTGATCCTTAACTTCTGTAACCTTGATGAACCATGATTCTCTAGCATAGTAGATAAGTGGAGTATCACATCTCCAACAATGTGGATAATCATGTTCAAACTTAGGAGCATCGAAAAGCTGATTTCTCTTATCAAGATCGATAAGTACATCCTTGTCAGCATCCTTTACAAACTTACCAGCAAATGGTGTTTCCTCTGTAAGTTCACCCTTTTCATTAACGAACTGAACAAATGGAAGTTCATACTTTCTACCAACATTTGCATCGTCTTCACCAAATGCAGGCGCAATATGAACGATACCAGTACCATCACTCATAGTTACATATGAATCACATGTAACGAAGAATGCTTTCTTATGCTGCTTATCTGCAACAGTCTTAGCGCATTCAAATAATGGTTCATATTCTTTATATTCAAGGTCTGTACCCTTATATGTTTCTAATACTTCATATGCAGGAGCATCTTCAGTTTTTAATTTTCCTAATACTGTATCTGCAAGAGCTTCTGCAAGATAATATGTAAAGCCATCAGTTGCTTTAACTTTAATATATGTATCCTCTGGGTTTACACAAAGTGCAAGGTTTGAAGGAAGTGTCCATGGTGTTGTTGTCCATGCAAGGAAATATGCATCCTCATCCTTAACCTTAAATCTAACAATTGCAGATCTTTCTTTTACAAGCTTATAGCCCTGTGCAACTTCCTGTGATGATAAAGGAGTTCCACATCTTGGACAGTAAGGAACAATCTTAAAGCCCTTGTATAATAACTTCTTATTCCAGATTTCCTTAAGAGCCCACCATTCTGACTCAATAAAGTTATCATCATATGTTACATATGGATCATCCATGTCAGCCCAGAAACCTACAGTACCTGAGAAATCTTCCCACATACCTTTGTATTTCCATACAGATTCCTTACACTGCTTGATAAATGGTTCCATACCATATTCTTCGATCTGTTCTTTACCATTAAGACCTAAAAGTTTTTCAACTTCAAGTTCAACAGGAAGACCATGAGTATCCCATCCTGCTTTTCTAGGAACAAATTTACCCTTCATAGTCTGATATCTTGGAATCATATCCTTAATAACACGAGTAAGAACGTGACCAATATGTGGCTTTCCATTCGCCGTTGGTGGTCCATCATAAAAAGTATAAGTTTCCCCTTCCTTTCTGTTTTCCATACTCTTTCTAAAGATATCTTTTTCTTTCCAAAATTCTTCTACCTGTTTTTCTCTTTCAACGAAATTAAGATCAGTAGATACCTTATTATACATATGCTTCCTCCTTCTTGGATTTTCACTTATTTTTCTTTATCTTTAAAATAAAAAAAACCGTCCATAATAGGACGATTCTATCGCTTACCACCTATTACATCATGCTCAAGTTTTTCTTGAATATGTGTCCTCTATAACGGGAGAAAACCGTCAGCGCCTACTATCGTCTTCGGGCTGCAACTCCGAAGTGATGTTCGTTTTGACCCTTACTCATATCCGGCTTTCACCATCCCGAACTCGCTGTGATTTTCAAAATCAAACTACTGTCTCCATCAAAGTCTTTCCTTGTCTTTATACCATGTTATTTTAGCCTAATCATGCATATTTTGTCAAGTAAGATAAATAAAAAAGAACACCGAAGTGTTCTTTTTTATTTATGCTTTAACTTTTCCTTTTTTTATTGTTCCTTTATATCCAGCTTTCTTTAATCTCTTCTTAAGAAGTTTAAACTGAGAAGCTTTCATCTTCTTGTTAACAATAAAAACAGTTTTCTTTGTATCAACGCCGTTAAATGCCCCTTTAGCAAATTTTAAAGCCTTAGTAGGTCTATAACTAAATTTCTTAATCTTCTTACATCCTTTGAATGTATTCTTACCCACCTTTGTAACCTTATACTTTTTACCATTGAGAATAACGTAGTCTACAATTGGAGCAACTTTAACGTTTTTTCTATTCTTGATTACTTTAAAGCTTGTTGCTGTACCTTTTGTTGTAGTATTATACCAATATATAATTCTTTTAACTTTTTTAGCGACAAACTGTTCTTCTTTTGCCTGTGTAGGACTCTTTGTAGAATTATCAGCTGCCATTGCAGGAACTGCACCAAGTACAAGAGTAGAAGCAAGAGCCAATGTTGCTGCTCTCTTAAGGATTCTCTTCATTTTCCTCCTCCTTTCCGTAATCATATTACACTCTAGTTTCCCTAGATAAAAACATTATAAGACTTGTTAACCATAATTTCAAGATTATTTTTATATTTTTTGGCATTTTTTGTATTAAAAACTAAAGTACAATATAACAATTATTTTGTATTATTTCCATAGTAATATTTTTTACCATAGTATTTTCCGTATCCTTTTTTAGTAGCATTTACACGGTTTAAAACCACACCAAGTATTGGACATCCCGCTCTTTCAAGTCTACTAATGGAGTTTCTTACAATCTGCTTTGATGTAACGCCACCACGAATACATAAAATGGCACCATCACATTTGCTAGCAATACTTTCACCATCGGATACAAGTTCTAATGGTGGTGCATCTATAAATACATATCTGTAATTCTCTTCTGCATATTTTAACATCTCATCAAACTTTTTATTTTCAAGCAACATAGATGGATTAATTACATTATCAACATTCGGCAACATATCACCATTTTCATAGTTTGTACTATATATCACGTCTTCTATATTTGAAGCATCAGATAAATAATGAGATGTTCCTCTAAGTTTTCCATTATTGTTTTCTATAATTGCGTATTTTTTTATCAATACAGAATTACGCATATCACAATCAATAAATAATGATTTTTCACCTGCTACGGACATCTGCTTCCAAAGATTTACCGAAACAAAACTCTTTCCCTCATTAGGTTCAGAACTAATTATCATTATTTTTTTAATATCATTACCTAAGAACCCCACATTAACTCTAAGTCTGTTAACAGCTTCTTCAAGAGCATATGGAAGTTCATATGTTTTATTCAATACAATCTTCTTATTCATAATCAAACCTACTTTCCACTTACTTCTTCAAGTTTACCTTCCGGTATTACACTAAGTGGTATAATACCAAATGCTTTTTCAACATCATCAGCTGTCTTTAATGTATCATCTGTTATAAATAAGAATGTTAATATTCCTAATACCAAAATAGTTAAAAGCATTGCACCAATAATAACATTCTTTGTCATACTTGGTGAACTCTTAACAGTAGGAAGAACTGCATGTTCAACAATATTAGGTTCAGGTGCTTCCATAATATGTGGAATCTGATCCTTTGTCTTTTCAGCAAGTCTATTAGCTATATTCTTAGCCTCTTCAGGCTTTGTGGATGTAACTTTAATTTTAATAATACGAGTATCATTTACCACGGATAAATTCATCATTGATAAAACCTGTGAATATGTATAATCAAGTCTTAAGTCAGCAATTACACCCTCAACTATAGGTCTAGATTGCATAATTTGTATATAATCACTTGATAAAGCACTACCAATATTTAAATCACTAATATCTACAACTGAATTAGTTGATGCCGAAACCATATACATTGTCGATGTTGCAGTATACTTTTTAGGAATAGCAAACTTAGTAATAGTTCCAGCAATTACCGCACCAATAACAAATGCTGCGATTATAAATAACAGTTTACCCTTAAAATAATATAATAATTCGAGAAGATCAATTTCTACTTCATCATTCGGATTATAATTCTTGCTTTTGTTTGAATTCATATTCCTTCTCCTTACCTAAATACTCATACTAACCTATTTTATCTTTTTTCAATAAAATAATCAACTATAAAACAATAAAGAGTTCCCTTTTATCCGTATTTACATAGATGTTTTATTAAACTATGCATAAATCGTCTTTGATATTTGATTAATCATCTATTTCAATGTAATATAATGATTTCAAAACCTCTACTATTGATAATCTATCTGCATAAAATTCTGCATGTTCTATACCATCACCAAGTTTTTTACCAAGCTTACTCTCTCCATCAAAAGTTAATATACCCTTACTAGTCATCTTTGAGAGCATATTTGCAATTTTAGAAACTTCGTTTCCATTAATGTCAGTAACTGCATTATCCGTCATATCCTTATATGCGTCATTTACAAACTTTGGATTTTCATTAAACATCTCCTTAGCTTTCTTAACATATGCTGACATATATGTGCGCTGTCTACGCATTCTTGATATATTATCTCCATCACCAACATCCATTCTAGCTCTTATATATTTTTGAGCCTGTTCATCAGTAAGTTTAACAACGCTTCCTTCTTTAAGCGCTGGATCTTCCTTAGATAAATCATCTTCAATCTTAACTTCAACACCACCAACCAAATGATTAATCTTAGAAATATCTTCCATACCCACTGAATAATATCCGTTTATATCAAGTTCACCTAAAAGAAGCGAAACTGAATTTACTGTATTTTCACAGGATTGTTCTTTATCCTTACCATACCAATGCGCAGTACAAAGTTGAAGTTCTTCCATGCCTTCACCTTCACCATTACTATCTACTTCCTTAACATCACAAATGGTATCTCTGTTAAGTTGAATATATCCATATTCATTTTTTGTTTTATTAATAACCAATAACAATAAAAAGTCTGCCATTGTTCCACGATATTCATCATCTACTGCTTCTTCATTACCAGAATTATCAGTACCGATAATCAAATAACTTTCCACATCATCAGTATATTTATAAAGTTCATCTCCTATTTGAAGATACTTTTTTATTCCAACATTAGGATTTTTCTCGTTTGTCTCTTTTGTTGTCTGGTTATTTTTCTTCGCTTCTTTTTCATCAGCTTTCTTTTCAAAGAAATTTAAAATAACAGCAAATGCTATCACCACTAACATCGCTAGAACTATTCCACAAACAACTTTTATTTTTTTCTTATTCATAGCATTCCTCATAAACACATAAACAATACTAAAGTTTCGTCTATCCAAATCCTATAATCCAAGGATTTTCTTACTATTTTCATCTATTTTATCAAGAACAACCTGTCCATGTTTCTTTCCTATTTTACTTCTAGCATCAGCTAAATTAGGTTTTCTTGTCGTTAAATTATGACAATCACTTCCAAGTATAATATTAGCTTTATCACTTATAAACTTATCAGCCCATCTCTTAGCTAAAAAACCCTCTAGGAACACTTCACCATTAAGCTGTATCATCAATTCCAATTCTAATAATTTCTCAAAAAACTCTTTATTCTTTTGAAATTTATAAAATCTTTCTATATGTGCAATTATCACATTTAGATTTCTATCTTCAATAATACTTTCTATCTCATCAATATTCTTTTTAGTCCACCCCGCAAATGGCATCTCAATCAATAAATAATCTGTACCACTAATACACAGTTTACTTAATTCCTCTGCCTTACTCATCCCTTCAAAATAATATACTTCTGCTCCAACATAAAAGTTTTCTGGTGTAAACCCTGTTTCATTCACAATACCTAAAACCTTCTCTAGACTTTTTTCTCTCTTATCTAGAAATGAGCCAATTGAATTCCTACTTGCATAAAAATGCGGTGTAAAAACAATATCTGTAACCCCATTATTCATTTCTAATTCAAGTAATTTCTTTGTCATTTCAATATTCTCACTTCCATCATCTATACCTGGAAGTATATGAGTATGACAATCAATTATGCGTCTTTCTTCCATAGCCCCATCCTAAACTTTCCTAAATATGCATCATGAGAACTGAATTACCAGTTCTCATGCATACTTAATACCTTTATTTCACGTATATCTATTTCTGATTTAACATTTCTAAAATAGCTCCTCTAGCCATTTCATTAACCTTTTTCTTTTCTTCCTTTGGAAGTTCATCAATATAAATTGGATCACCATACTCCATAGTCACCTTAGCGGCTTTAATATATGGCTTTTGTTTTTCAAAAATACTTTCTGTATTATAGAATGCCACTGGTATTACTGGAACACCTGATTTCTCTGCAATCTTAAAGCTTCCTGCCTTAAACTCTGCTACAGTTCCATCTTTAGACCTTGTTCCTTCAGGGAATATAAATATTGATGTACCATTCTTAGCATAATCTATAGCCTGAAGAATTGTCTTAAGTCCAGCTTTTGCGCTACTTCTATCAAGGAATAAACAATTTAATGACTTCATCCACCATGGTAATAATGGAAATTTTTCTATTTCCTTCTTAGAAATAAAACCAGTCAATCTATCAACCTTTGCATATCCAACAAATATATCAAAAATACTTCTGTGGTTTGCAACATACAAAACTGCACCCTTAGGTAATTTTTCCTTACCCTTAACAGTAATCCTTGTTCCACATAATAACAATATGAATTTAAATGCTATCTGTATTGTAATTAAACATATCTTTTGTTTTAATTCTTTATTAAATAATCCAATCAGGCAATATAAGCCATATAAAGGAATACTTAAAACCAAAAGTGATATAATTACAAATGCAACAATTATTAATCTAATCATTATTTCTTACGACCAAATAGACCTTTCTTTTTCTTCTCTTCCTTCTGATATACAGGACCCTTAAGCCTTCTAGCCTTAGTAATATATAATCCACTTATTGTAGCCATAACTTCCTGCTTTGGAAGTAAAGTTTCAAATACTTTTGCATCACATATAAATGTAACAATCTTAGGACCAACCTTTGCCTTTACAAGTGGCATCTTTGAAAGTTTCGCCATCTTAGGAATACTTTCCATGATACCCTTTGGTAAATTTGCATCAGTTATCTTGCCCTTCTTCTTATCTATAATATACAGCTTCATATCCTGAGCTGCTTCTGCTATCGCCTTTTCATTTTCTTCCTGTCTCTTCTGTGCCTTCTTACCAACTATCACTAATACCGCAAGTGCTATAAGCATGATAACTAGTAATACTATGGCAATTGTTCCTGCTGTTCCAATCGCTAAATTCATTGAATCCTCCTTAAAATATTTATTTTCATATCACAGGATGACATTAAAGCCTTTCCCTGATACAATTCATAATCAATAGAGATAATAATCCCTCCTTCATCTTCAATTACGGATAAATCATTTGTAACTTGCTTAATACTTAATGCTAGTCCGCCAGCATCCGCCTTTGAAATATGAATTCCCTTTTTATCAAAGACCATTCGATATGCCAAATCACCACTTCCAATAACTTCAACTCTATCAGTTTTAGCCTTGATTAACGACTTAACTAAAGCCTTGCTTTCATCATCAATGTAACTATAGCTTATATAATGCATATCATCTATTTTTTTATAATTACCATCTGCAATAACCGAAATTGGAAATTCTCCATCTTCAGTTTTATGAATGGTTGTTAACTGTACTTTTACACTTTCTTCATTCATACTAAACTATATATTCTTCTATTTCAATCTGAGTAATTGTATCAATGTCAAATGGAAGTATAGAATTAGCAAATGTTCTGAACTTTCCGCCAGCATCACTTACAAAGAATTCATACTTTTCATTCTCATCCATATCAAGCTTACCATCGAACTTCAAATTCTTATCTTCTAATAATTCCTTAAGTCTCATGGCAGTCTCATAAGCTGGATTGATAAGAGTAACCTTATCACCCATAATTCTACCAACTGTACTTCTAAGAAGTGGATAATGAGTACAACCTAAAATAAGAGTATCGATATTTTCAGTCTTCAGACCAGATAAATATCTTTTAGCCATCTCATCAGTAACTTCATCGTGAAGCATTCCTTCCTCAACTAAAGGAACAAACAATGGACAAGCCTGTCCAACAACTGTAATATCACTATCTAACTCATGAATGTATTCAGTATAAAGTTCACTCTTAATTGTTGCATCAGTTGCAATTACACCTATCCTTTTATTCTTTGTAGATCTAACCGCAGTCCTAGCACCAGGTTTTACCACACCAATAATAGGAATATCTATCTCATGTTTAATTTCATCAAGAGCAAGTGCCGACGCTGTATTACATGCAACAACAATCGCCTTAACACCCTTACTCTTAAGGAACTTAACTATCTGTCTTGAATATTTTAAAATATTTTCCTTTGACTTACTACCATAAGGAACTCTTGCAGTATCACCAAAATAAACAATACGTTCATCCGGTAACTGTCTCATAATCTCCCTTGCAACCGTAAGTCCGCCTACACCTGAATCAAAAACTCCAACAGGTGCGCTACTAATACTACTCATATTTTCCTCCGAATCAGCATGCGCATTATGTAAACCAATAGCATTTGCTGATAACTTAAACAAGTTCAGTTACATATATTTGTGCATCTGGATACTTGATGCTTAAAACCTTATAGGCCTGTGCAATATTATCCTCATCAGTGAAAAGTCCAAACACTGTTGGGCCACTTCCACTCATAAGTGAATTATCAGCACCAAGCTCTAACATATCCTCTTTTATCTCACTAATAATAGGATAAGCAGGAATTGTAACACTTTCTAGTACATTCCCAATATTATCCGAAACTGCTTTATAGTCACTATCCTCAATACCTTTAAGCATAACATCTATATCAGGATGCTTTGTATTTTCATCTATCTTAAGATTTCCATATACAAAACCAGTTGAAACACCAATAGGCGGCTTAACTAAAAGCACTTTACATGCTGGTGCGTCAGTAAGCTTAGTAAGCTTTTCACCAATTCCTTCAGCAAGAGCAGTTCCACCCATAATACAATATGGAACATCAGCACCAAGTTTAACGCCTCGCTCACGCAACTGGCTTTCACTAAGTCCGATGTTAAACATACGATTAATACCAACAAGTGTTGCAGCACAATCACTACTTCCACCAGCCATACCAGCAGCAACCGGAATAACCTTTTCAATATTAATCTCTAAACCATCAATAATATTAAATTCATCCATCAATAATTTAGCAGCTTTATATACTAAATTGGATTCATCCGTAGGAACCGACTTAACATTGCACTTAATATGAATTCCACTTTTCTTCACACGTCTAATCTCAATTCCATCATAGATTCCAACTGTTTGCATTATCATTCTAAGATCATGATAACCATCTTCTCTCTTTCTTAACACATCAAGTCCAAGATTGATTTTACCATAAGCCTTAACGTAAATCTTTTGCATATTCACTCCGCACAACAAACATTATTTGAACTCAAATGCCCACGCGGATGGTTAATATTTTTATCATCCACGTAGGCACATATATTTTCACAATAAATTTCAAGTAATTTATAGCATCTTATTAATCATTTCTACTAAGTCTTTTTCAAATGCCTCACTCTTCTTATCAGCATCTTCTAAAGATGTTCCCTTAACACCATAATAGAATTTAACCTTTGGTTCTGTACCTGAAGGTCTAACGCATAACCATGCATTATCTGATAAATCATAGTAAAGTACATTTGACTGTGGAAGTCCTGTTGAACTAACTTCACCAGTTTCTAAGTTCTTAACTGTATCCTTATCATAATCTCTTGCTGATAATACCTTATATCCAGCAATCTCAGTTGGAGTATTATCTCTAAGAGTATTAAGAATCTGCTTAATCTTTTCAAGTCCTTCAATACCTGCAAGTTCAATAGCCTTAATACCATCTTTGTAATAGCCATACTTTTCATACATATCAAGCATAACATCCCAAAGTGTCTTACCCTGCTTCTTATAGTAAGCAGCTGCTTCACAAAGAGCCATTGTTGCTACAATAGCATCCTTATCTCTTGCATGTGTTCCGATAAGACAACCATAACTTTCTTCAAAACCAAAGAGGTATGTGCCCTTTCCGCTATTTTCGAAACCAAGTATTTGCTGACCAATATATTTAAAACCAGTAAGCACTTCAATAAGCTTAATGTTATATGACTTTGCAATTGCATCAGCAAGGTTAGTTGTAACAATAGTCTTAATCAAAGCACCATCTTCTGGAATTCCACTCTTTTCTTTAATCTGGCTAATCTCATACTCAGCAAGTAAGCTACCTGACATGTTACCTGTAAGCACTTTATAATCACCATTTTTATCTTTAACATATACACCAAGTCTATCTGCATCAGGATCAGTTGCTAAAACTAAATCTGCATCCTTTTCCTTAGCAAGCTTAAGTGCAAGTTCAAAAGCCTCTGCTGCTTCTGGGTTTGGATAACTTACTGTAGGGAAGTTTCCATCAGGAAGTTCCTGTTCAGGAACAACATAAACATTCTCAAAACCAATTTCCTTAAGAACACGTCTAGCAGGAATATTACCTGTACCATGAAGTGGTGTGTAAACAATGCTGATGTCCTTCTGCATCTCCTTAATCACTTCAGGATTCTTAACCTGACTTTTAAGTCTTTCAATATATGAATCATCAATGTCCTTACCAATTACATTATAAAGACCTTTAGCCTTAGCCTCTTCCTTATCCATAGTAAGAACTTCTGAAAAATCCTTAATTGCCTTAATGGCATCCATAATACCTTTATCATGAGGTGGTGTAATCTGTGCACCATCTTCCCAATATACTTTATATCCATTATATGCAGGTGGATTATGACTAGCTGTTACGTTAATACCTGCTATACATTTAAGTTCTCTAACTGCATATGATAATTCTGGAGTTGGGCGAAGTGAATCAAATACATACGCCTTAATTCCATTTGCATTTAAACAAAGTGCAGCTTCATCGGCAAATTCTGGTGAAAAATGTCTGCTATCATAAGCAATTGCAACACCTTTATCCTGACCATTCTGTGAAAGAATGTAATTAGCAAGGCCCTGTGTAGCACGTCTTACGATATACTTGTTCATTCTGTTAGTTCCTGCAGCGATAATTCCTCTAAGCCCAGCTGTACCAAATTCAAGTTCAGTATAGAATCTTTCTTTAATTTCATTATCGTCGCCTTCAATAGCTCTAAGCTCTGCTTTTGTCTCCTCATCAAAGTAAGGATTTGATAACCACTCTTTATATGCCTCTGTGTAATTCATGTTATCCTCCATTTCACTAACATACCGTTAGATTTGTTTTCTCTTTTTCTTGGCTCTCCTATTATGTTTTTATGCATAAACCCCTACTTTTACACATAAATCCACTAGCTTATAATTATATAATACATCGCTAGAAATTACAAGATTTAAGACAAAATAGTGTTTTATAAATACTTTTCTTTAACTATTGTCTCCAACTGCTCATATGAATTAAGCTCTGGTTCATCTACAACCACTTCCAGCAAATGCTTTAAGCACTCACCCATTTGCACTCCTGGTTTCATGCCAAGCTTAATCAAATCATTACCTGTTATCTTTAAATCCTTTATTTCTAAAGCATCCTCTCTTTCAAGAATTCTCTTATAACCTTCCTTGGCAAAATTTAAAGTATCAATGCTTCTAGCCTTTCCATATTCACTCTTGCCATTTAAATCTGCTTCAAATAATTCTAAAAAGTAAGGGAAATACTTCTTTCCAATTCGACTTACTGCTCTTCTTAATGCCTTATCAGTATTTGGAAAGCTACCTGTTAAATCGCTATGGCAAGCAACCACCTTTGTAACAATGTCCACAGTATCATTATCAAACTTAAGATTTCTAAGTTCCTTTCTTGCAATATCACTACTAATCTTTGCATGTCCCTTAAAGTGATCGATGCCCTCTTCATCCGTTGTTTTACAAAGCGGCTTACCCATATCATGGAAAAGAGCAGCCCATCTAAGATAATGATCATTTTTTATGTTAACCAAAACTTTCAATGTATGTTCACCAACAGTTGAATCATGATAAGGTGTATTTTGCTCTGTATTCATCATTTCATCAAATGCCGGCATAATAACTTTAGTGATACCTGTTTCATATAAAATTTTAAACATCTCTGGATGACTACTTACAAGAAGCTTATCAAGCTCAGCATTAATACGCTCCTTACTAATAAGTTCAAGATTAGGTGCAAGTTTCTCCATAGCCTTAAGAGTTTCATCATCAATTTCAAATCCAAATCTTGCTGCGAATCTCACTGCTCTAAGTATTCGTAATGCATCTTCTGTAAATCTCTCATAAGCTATACCAACACATTTAATAATTTTTCTTTCTAGATCCTCGATGCCACCAAACTCATCAATAATTCCATTCTTTGGATTATAAGCCATTGCATTAATTGTAAAATCTCTACGTTTCAAATCTTCTTTTAAGTCCGATGTAAATTCAACACTATCAGGATGTCTACCATCACTATAATCACCATCTATTCTATAAGTAGTAACTTCGTAACTCTCTCCACCTTTTCTTACAGTAACTGTACCATGCTGTAAACCAGTATCAATTGTCTTTCTAAAGATGGACTTTACTTCCATAGGTTTAGCAGATGTTGTAATATCCCAATCCTTAGGTGTTTCACCCATTATACAATCTCTAACACAACCACCTACGGCATATGCTTCATATCCTCTATTTTCAAGCATGTCTATAATCCATAAAACATCACTTGGAATTATCTTTTCAATTTTCTCACAGTATAAATTCTTATTCATAATAAATCCTAACTATTAATCTATTTTTTCGGTTCAATATAAGCATATTGTCTTGCTATTCTCTGCTCCGGTCTTAAATCAAATAAATAAAGAACTAAAAGAAACATCCACTCTAATGGCTTCATTAAAAAATATATAAAGTCTGCTCTAAGTGGTGTTGTAATCTTTCTAGATAAAGGATATCCATATTTATCATATGCACCTCTGATTTTTTTATGAAATCTAGGTGTCTTATCCTGTATAAGTTCTTCAAAAGCATTTGCTATGCATAACTGTCTATTAACAACTATTGTTTCATTTCTTCTTGTACCCAATCTTATAGGCTTAACCACATTTGTATGTCCGCCTGCTGCCACCGTACAAAGATAGTGTCCATCATGTTCTAATGGTGGTGGTGGAATCTGTTTTGAAAATGTCCAATCCGCAGTCTCAGTAAATGCCTTAATTGGTGCATCTAACCCTTGTCCTAAAAGCACAAATACGATTTCAATTAATGCAATTACGATAAAAAAGATAACAAACACAAAAATCGAATACTTAGATATGCTATCTACTTTATTGTAAAACCAATTAAATTTTTGGTGTTCTGCATTTGCTGATATTCTATTCCTGAATACCTCTAGTTCTTCTTTCATATGCTTATGAATTACTCTTGCTGATAAAAGCAAAATATTTGCATGATATATATATAAAAGGTATTCTAAACCATCTACATTTTTTAATATTTGAATTGCATACACAATCTGAAATACATTCATTAGTACTAAAAAGCTAATTGATAATGCAGATATCAATGGTGACAATTTGTCCGCTTTTACAAAAAGTAAGACAAAATATCCAACAAATCCTAAAAAGACTATCAGACTTATAAGCCCATATTTAGATGAAATACTGTAATGATACTGCACTATAGTAACCTGTTCATTCCAGTCACCTGCCGTTTCAAAAGAAACACCAAATAGCATCAGATAAAACATCCCTCCAACCCAAACAGTCGTGCTTGATATAAACTTCTCCCACTTTGGTTTCTCTGATAAACAATTATATATATTCCATAAAGATAATGTTCCTGGAATCACAAAACCCATAATTCCTATAATAAGCATTACAAATAAATCACTAGTATTCAACATTTATATATCCCCTTAATTTAATAACTTTCTCATAATAACTATGTCTTCCTGTTCAGCAACTTGAGAAAATCCAGCCTTTTCATATAAATGAACAGGACCTGTAAAATCATATTCATTTCTTTCTTCAGATATTTTAGCATAACCTTCAACTGCAACATATCCCTTTGCCTTTGCATCCATACAAACTTGCTCAATAAAAGCCGAAGCTAAACCTTTACCTCTATAGTCTGGAGCAATCTCAAAGCAAACAATAGCTACTGTTTTTCCGCATTTGCTCTTTCTTGCAAACTCTGGCACAAATCCTTCATAACTATCAATATCAGCAGCATTACACCAACCTATGGATACACCGTCATCATATGCTAAATATCCTTTAATCTTTCCCTGTTCAAGCATTTCTACAGCGTACTTTCTAATAGTTTCTTTTACGCCATTTTCTTGAAATTCACTAACCATTTGCTGTATTGTTTCCTCATCCTGATTTGGAGAAGTACAATAACAAGGTCCATTTGGATTACCATCAGCAAATGCTCTATTATCAAAAAAATCAAGATAATCATCATTTAATTCATATGTTAATTCTCTTATAACAATGTTTTTCATATTCTTCTCACTTTTCTTCATCAAATATTAACCATTGATCCATTCCAGGACCCGCGTCCTCGTTAGGACGTACTCTAAATCCAAATTTCTCATAAAAAGGTTCTTTATTTCCTCTTTATTCAACTTAAATGTCATCTAACTCTAACTTCATAAAAACATCTGCGTATTGATTATCATTATATCTTTCCGTTTTTATAAAGCCAACTTTTTCATATAATTTCAATGCCTCTTTATACTTAGACATTGAATCTAGCAATATCAATTTATATCCTTTTTCTTTGGCTTTATCAATTACACTATTAATCAATTTAAATCCAAGACCTTGTCCTCTTAAATCTTTTAAAAGATATAATGCCTTAAGTTCAGCAGTATCATCATTTATTTTCTTTAGTCCAACTGTTCCAACTACTTTATTATCTAAAACCAAGCAAAAAAAAACATCAAAGTATGTTTCTATATCATTATAAAAATAATGCCTTCCATATGGTTCAAATTTCTTTCCTAATTCTCTAAAGCAATTATCTGTAAACGAAAAAACGTCTTGCTTATATTCTTTTTTATACTCAACTATCATTGGCTTATTAAACCTCTCTAGAAAACCTCATCAATCAAAACTGAAATAGAACCCTCACGACAAAATTCTCGAATAGAATATCCAATATTAGGAGCTTTATAATTCACATCAGCTCCAGCATCTTTTAATTCCTGTAATATATTTCTAAGATCAGTATGTAATTCATCTGTAAAAAGTCTATTTTTTCCTTCTTTGTGTTCCACATAATTATACGATGGAAGAATTTGATTAGCTTGTAATACAAATCTGTTTAATCCAGAATTACCATGTGAATCAATAGCATTTACATCTGCTCCAGTAGCAATCATTTTCTTTAAAAGCCTAAGTCCCTCATCTGCTCTTTCCTTAGTAGAGTATACTTTAAATCCTCTTAAATCATCATTTGTATTCCACCTACTAAGCATTACAGCACAATTAATTGCATCATGCAAAACTGGAGTTCTCCATGAATTACAACATGATTCATCCTCAATAAAATTAACATTTGCTCCCATATCTATTAGATATTCAGCTATATCCGTATTTCCTGTCTTAAATGCAACCTGTAAAGGTGATTGTCCATCATCCTTCTTAGGTGGTTGCTTTGCAACACAATTTACTAATTCTGGCTTCCTAGTAATTATCTCTTTAACCTCATTAATATCACTATTCCTAATAGCATTAAATAATTTTTTCATATTATATCCTCCCAAAAAACATTCCTACACCATATACGACATATCATTAATATGTCTCACCATATACTTTCCTTTGCCTTTCTATTCAAAACGAGCCGAACAATGGTAATACTCCATCATTCAGCTCGACATTTTTTATATATTAATCTTAATATGCCTTGCCCCAGTATACCATCTTCTTAGCTGGTTTACCGCAACATACACATTTATCACTAATCTCTTCCTGTTCAAAAGGCATACATCTACTTGTAGCAGTTGTTTCTTCCTTAATCTTGTTTTCACATTCAACATCACCGCACCACATAGCCTTAACGAAACCTGGCTTATTAGCAAGAATATCCTTGAATTCTTCCCAGTTCTCAGCCTTATATGTATGTGCATCTCTGTGTTCTCTTGCTGCAACAAGCATATCCTTCTGAATTGTTTCAAGAAGTTCTGAAACCTTACTTTCAATTTCATCAAGTGAAACTGTAATCTTTTCAGCAGTATCTCTTCTAACAAGTACTGCCTGATTATTTTCAATATCCCTTGGTCCAACTTCAACTCTTACAGGAATACCTCTCATTTCACATTCAGCAAACTTAAATCCAGGTGACTTATCTGTATCATCAACTTTAACTCTAGCAACCTTACCAAGTTTTTCCTTAAGTTCGAAAGCCTTATCCAAAACGCCTTCCTTCTTCTGCATGATAGGAACGATGCAAACCTGTGTAGGTGCAATCATAGGTGGAAGTTTAAGACCATTATCATCACCATGTACCATGATAACAGCACCAATAAGTCTTGTTGTAACACCCCAAGATGTCTGATGAACATGCTTTAAAGTATTATCCTTATCTGTAAACTGTACACCAAAAGCCTTAGCAAATCCATCACCGAAGTTATGGCTTGTACCAGACTGAAGTGCTTTACCATCATGCATAAGAGCTTCAATTGTATATGTGCTTACCGCACCAGCAAATTTTTCCTTATCTGTCTTCTGTCCTTTTACAACAGGAATTGCAAGAACATTTTCACAGAAATCTGCATAAACATTAAGCATCTGTACTGTACGTTCCTCTGCCTCCTCTGCTGTAGCATGAGCTGTATGACCTTCCTGCCATAAAAACTCTCTTGAACGTAAGAATGGTCTTGTTTCTTTTTCCCATCTTACAACTGAACACCACTGGTTATAAACCTTTGGTAAATCTCTATATGACTGGATATCCTTCTGATAAAAATCACAGAATAATGTTTCTGAAGTTGGACGAACACATAATCTTTCCTGTAACTGGTTTAATCCACCATGTGTAACCCATGCAACTTCAGGAGCAAATCCTTCAACATGATCTTTTTCTTTTTGTAATAATCCTTCAGGAATTAAAAGCGGCAAGTATACATTCTCTACTCCTGTTTCTTTGAACTTAGCATCGAGCTGTTTCTGTATTAATTCCCAAATTGCATAACCAGCGGGCTTTAATACCATAAATCCTTTAACCGATGTATAACCTGTAAGTTCAGCTTTTACAACAACGTCAGTATACCATTGTGCAAAATCTTCCTCCATGGAAGTAATTTCTTTAACTGCTTTTTTCTCTGCCACTTTAAAAATCCTCCTAATTTATATTTTAGAATAACGCACTTATTATATCATTAAACATTATTTCTTGCAATTAGATAAAAAATGAAAAAAAGCAATTCATTATCATTTAAATCAAATGACATTTGCTGTTGACAACAAATAACCAATGTTATATATTTATAACATAATGAAGGTTATAAATATATAACATCAAGGAGGAGACTATGAAAAAATCAGTTACAATCAAAGAAATACTTATTGAAAAAATTATTGGGTTACTACTTCTTACAGAATATTATTGGATGTGTTCAAGAAGTGATTGGAAAAATTCATATCCAAAAATCCAAAACTGGCTAGGGTGGTTTTTTATTGTATTTTTTATTATAATGGCAAGTAGAATACGTAAATACAAAAAAGAACATATTGACGAACTGGCAGAGAAAAATTTAAAAAGATGCGATTCAATATGCTATAAACTTATATTCTTTGTTATGATAGCTACTGCTTTCTATGCTGGAATTGCTGGACATTTAAAGGGGTTTAATGGAAGCACTGTTGGTTGGATAATCATGATTTCTTTAATTGCTATTTCCGTATTAAAAACAATTATGTTTACAATTATGGATTCAAAAGGAGTATAAAATAATATGGCCTTAATAACTAAAGTTAAGGAACTACGTGAAGAAGCTGGAATCAAGCAAAGCGAACTAGCTGAAAAAGTAGGGGTTAGAAGGGAAACCATTGTACATTTGGAAAATGGAAAGTATAATCCGTCACTAAAACTTGCAATGGACATTGCAAAAGTTTTTAATGAACCGGTAGAAAACATATTTCAATTTACAGAAGACTAACAAAAAGAAGTCTATATCAATTTGATATGGACTTCTTTTATAATTATTATTGTATTATAAATACTTCTTTAAATCTTCAACCTTATCTGTCTTTTCCCATGGAAGTGAAACATCAGTTCTTCCAAAGTGACCATAAGCAGCTGTCTGCTTATAAATTGGTCTTCTAAGATCAAGCATCTTAATAATACCTGCTGGTCTTAAATCAAAGTTTTCTCTAATGATTTCTACAATCTTTTCATCTGATAATTTACCAGTACCGAATGTATCAACCATAATTGATGTTGGCTTAGCAACACCGATAGCGTATGAAAGCTGAATTTCACACTTATCAGCGATACCTGCTGCAACAATATTCTTAGCAACATATCTTGAAGCATAAGCTGCAGATCTATCTACCTTTGTTGGATCCTTACCTGAGAAAGCTCCACCACCGTGTCTAGCATATCCACCGTAAGTATCAACAATAATCTTTCTACCTGTAAGACCGCTATCACCATGTGGTCCACCAATTACAAACTTACCTGTAGGGTTAATAAATACTTTTGTTTTATCATCAATCATACCATTAGGAATAACAGCATCTATAACATACTCTCTAATATCCTTATGAATCTGTTCCTGAGTAACATCAGGATCGTGCTGTGTTGAAATAACAACTGCATCTATTCTAACAGGTTTACCATTTTCATCATACTCAACAGAAACCTGACTCTTACCATCAGGTCTTAAATAAGAAAGTGTACCATTCTTTCTAACTTCAGTAAGCTTTCTTGTAAGCTTATGAGCCATTGAAATAGGATAAGGCATAAGTTCTTCTGTTTCATTAGTAGCGTAACCAAACATCATACCCTGGTCACCTGCACCAATTGCCTCAATATCACTATCACTCATCTCATGCTCTCTATGTTCTAAGGCATCATTAACACCCATAGCGATATCTGCTGACTGTTCATCAAGTGCTACCATAACACCACATGTCTCAGCATCAAATCCATATTTACCTCTTGTATATCCTATTTCAGTAATTGTATCTCTAACTACTTTCTGTATGTCAACATATCCTTCAGTTGTGATTTCTCCCATTACTAAAACAAGACCTGTTGTAATTGCTGTTTCACAAGCTACTCTACTCATAGGGTCCTGTTCAAGCATTGCATCAAGTATTGCATCTGAAACCTGATCACAAATTTTATCTGGATGTCCTTCTGTAACAGACTCCGATGTGAAAATTCTTTTTTCCATCTTATCCTCCTATTTATTTGCTTAATTCATATCCTTATAAATTAACTATCTCTCATTAAATATTCATATATAAAATTACATTAAATATGCACACCGACTATATTGTACACCATAACTAAAAAAATATCCACATAGAAATTATATATGATAATTATTTTTAATAAACAAAATCATAAAATATTATTTATAATATAATAACTACACATCTATCAATGTAAGCCAACAAAAAAACTTCGAATTAAATTCAAAGTTTTTTGTTTCATCCATATGGCATCTTATCACAATAAATTCTATTTTCTATAGTCCAGAATACGCTAAATAAATCATATTGATTTTTTCTAAATCTTCAACATAAGTATGATTATGTTTTTCTCCTGTATAAACTAATTTTCCATTATTATAGACTAATAAAGTATTATCACTTATTTCATCCCATCTACCATTATCAAGTGGTTTTGTTGAGAAAATTGCATATCCATCTTCCTGTTTTCTATAAAGAGTTCCATCTGCATTCTTATGAATATACATATACTCACCATCAGATAATATAAAGTTTAACTTATTCCCTTTAGATAATTCTTTTGCGATTTCCTCAATAAGTTCAACCCTTGCATTAACATCAAATCCATTAAGTTCTTCTTCTAGCAATGCATTAACTCTATCTATTATATATAATAGAATTCTTTCACTATCAGTACTACCCTTTTGTTCATATTGATACTTCACCAATTTATCTGATTCAAAAATCGTACCATTATGAACAAGTGTCCATGATCTTCCTGATGCATCCTTACCAGTAAATGGATGAGTATTTTCATACTCAACATGACCAATAGTAGCCTTTCTAATATGGGCAAGTGTATGACCAGAAGCTATTCTACTATTAATTCTACTTTTAAGATACTTACTCTTACTTACCTTTACCGGTTCCTTTTCTATGGACACATTTCCATCATCACAAATTGCAATTCCCCACCCATCCGGATGTTCAATTCCATGCGAAAAGAAAATTCTTAAAAGCTCATTTATTTTAACTTTTCTATTTGCACTAATTCCAAAAATCTCGCACATATTTTAAGTACTCCTTCTCTTCATTATCTAGTCCATCAGAAGCTATACTTAAAAGTTCCTCTGCATGTTCAATAGCCTTTCTGTCATCATAAATCTCTGCATCAAAACCATCTTTTTCAACACTTTGTATTGCCTCATTTATGTCATCAATTGTTGTAATACTCTTGTATTTATCTAATAATCTATCTATATTTGTTGCATTATAAATCAAACCTTTAATCAATGCAGCAAATGCTACTGCCACATCAATTGGAACAGCATCAGCAACTCTTATCTCTATATATTTCTTAATTCTAAAATGATAAAATCCCATAGAAATAAAATGTTCAATATATCTCTTCTTCTCATCATCTGATGCATTATCATAATCAATTATTTTTTCATTAATCAAATCCAATGCATTTTTATTTCCAACATAGGAAGTTTCACCATTCTCAGTTAATAATATAAGAGGTGTATGAACCACATCTTCAGCTATCTTTCTATATCCAAAATCAACTATGGAATGATCCAAGAAACCTGTTCTATCCTTATCTAATGCTTCCCATTCCTGAATTCTAATCAAATGCTTTTTGCCATCAGAATCAGGAAGAACATAATCAGGATTATTCTTATTTTCAAACATAATTGAAATAATTGGCGAAATAATTTGTAACACTTCAAGTTTTCTTCTTAAATCATCCTCACTTTTATAATCCACTGAAATCTGAGTTGAACCAGAAGCTCTCATCATATATTCACCGTACTTACCACTCTTCTTAAAATACTCATCCATATATTTGTATCTATTCTTTTTTGAAAGTGGAATATCTATTGGAAGTATCTTACCATTTTCAACTGCAGGTAAAACTCCTCCTACTTCAATATGGTATCCAATTTGTTCAAATTCTTTATCCCATAATTGTCTAAAATCCTCATAGACTCTCTTTATATCTTCTATTCTTTCATATGGATTAATACTAATTTCAAACTGACAAGCTGGTTCAAGTGTAATTACATATTCTTCACTTACATATCCAACAACATATCCATCAGTATATAAAGGCTTTGCACCAATACCTTTAGCCACCTCTTCAATCAAAGGTACTATCTGTTCGAATGTAATTTGAACTCCTTCATCATCAACAACAAAATGTTCAATCTCTAATCCTAGTTTTTTATTACTCGTTTCACCTGATTTTATGTATTGTACAATATCCTCATAAATACTCATGCTTTTTTCCTTTCAACACATTAAATAAATTTCCAATAAATAATATTACATAATAGCCATATGTAAATTATCTATTATAATCTTATCAAAAATGTACGTTATTGAGAATTTCTAATATTTTATGGTATGTTATAGCCTCAGACTATTGCTCATTCATTTACTATAAAAACAAAGATGCCGCGAATAAAATTCACGGCATCTACACTCTATTTTTCTAATTCAGCTTCAACGGCTTTTCTTACTTCTTCCATTTCTACTGTAGGTTCAAACCTCGCAATTACATTACCATTTCTATCTATTAAGAACTTTGTAAAATTCCACTTAATATAAGCTTTATCTCCAAATTTCTTATTATTTAAAGCAGCGAACTTATCAAGTGAAAAGTTCTTTAATCCTTTACCAAATCCTTCAAATGGCTTTTGTTCTGCCATCCATACAAATAATGGATCTGCATCTTCACCATTAACATCAATCTTAGCAAATTGTGGAAAATCTGTTCCAAACTTCATTGTACAAAATTCATGAATTTCATCATCACTACCTGGAGCCTGGTCAGCAAACTGGTTGCAAGGAAAATCAAGAATCTCTAATCCTTTATCCTTTAAATCCTTATACATAGCTTCTAGTGGTTCATAATCTGGTGTAAATCCACATCCAGTAGCTGTATTAACAACTAGAATAACCTTCCCCTCATAATCCTTTAAACTAACCTCTTCTCCACTTCTGTTCTTAACTGAAAAATCATAAACTACTGCCATAAAAATACCTCCTAAATCTTAATTATTACTATTATGTTCCATATTACTTAGCGCCTTATATGTTAATTTATAAAGAGTTTCATACTCTTTTAAACTAAGTCCCATACAGTTTGCCATGGCAATAGGAACTGATACTGCCTTATCCTTTACGTCTCTTCCTTCACTTGTAAGTTTTATTATGAGAATTCTCTCATCCTCAGCACTACGTTCTCTTATTAAATATCCCATCTGATCTAGTTTTTTTAAAACAGGAGTTAATGTACCGTAGTCTAAATGAAGCAACTTAGCAAGTTCTCTTGATGTAACCTCTTCATTCTCCCAAAGTACCATCATAACTATATACTGTGTATAAGTTAAATTTAGTTTCTTAAGGAAAGGTCCATACTGTCTAACTAGTTCCTTTGAGCAGGCATATAAAGGAAAACAAACCTGATTACTTAATTTTAATGCATCATACTTTGTTTCATTTTCTTTCTTCATAATTCCCTCCTCTATTTTACTTTTGCACAATTTACTTGTGTACAATTATTATATTTCTAAAAAATAAATTTGTCAAATGTTTTTCCACAAATCCCCGAAATCGATTCTCTCATTTCGGGATTGTATCACGGTCGTCAAATGCTTGAAAGCAAGTTTTCAGCACTTTCCTCGTCGTGTAAACAAAAAAAGAAACAGATTTTTCTGTTTCTTTCTTCTTAGTATTCTACACTAATATCATAATAATATTTACTTAATTAACAGCTCTAAATTTGAATTTCTGCTCATCATAATCAGCATCAACTCTTTCAATAACTGCACCTAACTTTCTAAGTTTACCTTCAAAATCCTCATATCCTCTCTGGATATACTGAATTTCATCAACTGTAGTATAACCTGTTGCAGCAATACCAGCGATTACAAGTGCTGCACCAGCTCTAAGGTCAGGTGCTGAAACCTGAGTACCTTCAAACTTTTCAATACCAGTAATAATTGCTGTATTACCTTCAACTTTAATCTTTGAACCCATACGATTAAGTTCATCAATATATCTAAATCTGTTTTCAAAAATACTTTCAATAACAACTGATGTTCCACCTGCTAGTGCTAATGCAACTGACATCTGTGGCTGCATGTCTGTTGGGAATCCTGGATAAGGTAAAGTCTTAATTCTAGCAGCCTTCATCTCATCAACACCAATAATTCTAACAGCATCATCATATTCTACAACTCTACATCCAATTTCAAGAAGTTTAGCTGTAATACACTCTAAATGCTTAGGAATAACATTCTTAACTGTAATATCACCCTTTGTGATTGCTGCTGCACACATAAATGTACCAGCTTCAATCTGATCAGGAATAACTGAATACTCTGCCTTATGAAGTTTTTCAACTCCCTTAATTCTAATAACATCAGTACCAGCGCCCTTGATGTTAGCACCCATGCTATTAAGCATGTTAGCTACGTCTACAATATGTGGCTCTTTAGCAACGTTTTCAAGAATTGTGCTACCCTTTGCAAGTGCTGCTGCCATCATAACGTTAATTGTTGCTCCAACTGAAACAACATCAAAGAAAATATGGTTACCAGTAAGTTCTTCTGCATTTGCATAAACCATACCATTTTTAATATCAACATTCGCACCAAGTGCGATAAACCCCTTGATATGCTGATCAATTGGTCTACTACCAATATCACAACCTCCTGGAAGAGCAACCTGTGCCTGATGCATCTTTCCGATAAGTGCACCAAGCAAATAATATGATGCTCTGATTTTTCTTATATATTCATAATCAACTCTTGTTGACTCTATTGTACTACCATCAATTATGACTGTGTGTCTGTCAACTCTCTTAACTGTAGCACCAATACCTTCAATAGCCTGAATTAAAACATTAATATCATTAACATCTGGTAAATTATCTACAGTAACTTCCTCATCAGCCATAATAGCTGCTGCAAGAATACCTAACGCAGCATTTTTAGCTCCACTAATCTCAACTTCCCCTTTTAGAGATGTGTCCCCTTTGATAACATACTTTTCCAAAATTGTACCATCCTCTGTAATTTACGGTTTTTGAATAAACCATTTTATTTATGCTAGTGTCACTCCTAATGCGCATACCCACACACATAGACACTCTACCGCTAGCATATCTACATACTTATGTGTAATTTTATCACTTTACATAATATTTGTAAATACTTTAGAGTAAAAATGTTACAAAATTGTTACATCGAGAAATCAATATATTGTTATAAGTCGTTAACCAAAATACTTAATATTGTAGTATCCAAAGGGATTTGCTGATTGTCATATGATTACTTTATGTCAAACTCACAAGCTACTTCATAGCCTTCACATTCGGGTACATCCTCATAGTACCCTATTACTGCCCTATATTTACCACTTTCTAGTTTTCCATACTCACCGAGTACATAATCAAATGTATTCTCCTGAGAAGTTGGAAGAGTCCTTGTTTCATAATAAATTTCATATAAGGACTCCTTTGGCAAATCATACCATTTATCTCCTATTTTCTTTTGAATACGTCTTTCGCTTACCTTAATCCATTCCTTACCTTCATTTTTTATTTTTACTGATACATATAAATCCCTATCTATATCAACTCCTGTAGCTGAAACCCCAGCTCTTTCCTTGGGTATTTCATTTTTTTCTTCGCTATAGAATTCCGTATTATACTTGCAAAGTAATTCAGCATTTGTTAATTCACTTCCACCCGCAAATAAATTCCGCCCAAGTTCATAATATTCTTCTTCATCATCATCTTCTTCGTCTTCTTCGTCATCATAGTATTCATAGTATTCATCGTCTTCTTCGTCCTCTTCGTTTTTTCTATCTTCCTCTCTCTTCAAATCTAAATACTCGTACTTATCATATAACTTCTTAAAATTACATTTTGTTTTATATAATTCATACTCATGCTTTATTTCAGACCTTTCTCCCGAATCCAGTTTTTTTGCTGTTCCTTTTAGTAAGTATCCATCACAATATGTAATTTCTACCTCACTTTCATCTGTGTAAAACTTAGCCCCATAGCATGGTGACTTCATTTCACTAACTTTTTCTAATGGAATCTGTTTTAACCTCAAGCTACTTATTTTGTTATATATTTTCTCTTGATTTTCATTCACAAAAATTAATTTCGTTTGTTCACCATCAAAATACATTAAATCTACCATAGCATGTTCTTTATTTACATCAACCAAAAGATCATTACGACCTTTTCCAATGTGATCCATAAGCATTAACAAACCAACAAGCAACAATACAATAATTAACGTTTTTCTTTTTTCCTTAAAAATTTTCATTAGTATTCCTCTCAATTAGCTATTTTATATCAAATTCACGTGCTACTTTTAAATCCTCCGAATCCTCTTTTTCTCCATCAGATTCGTCATTATTATAGTTAAATTCTTGTACTACTCTATATTTTCCAGCAGCTAGATTTCCATATTTTCTTATTGATTTTTTAAATGTTTCTTCACTCGAACCAAATATGCAATTTCCAATAGCAGCTTCAACATACATTCCATAAGTTGGCAAATTATACCATTTATCTTCTACTTTCTTTTGAATACTCCATCCAAATAAATCAATAATCTCATTTCCTTCATTTTTGATTTTTATATCTATTTCATCATTCTTTTTTATATCAACACCCGAAATGGAAATGCCTTTATTTGCTGATGGGATTTCTTCGTCTACTTCCTGATAAAATTCAACATTATAATTACAAAGCAACTCAGCATTATACATTTTTATTCCACCTTTACTAATTTCTGCTTCATCATCCACCATCATATATTTATCAAAAGCACTCTTGTAATCATAATCCGCTTCATATAATTCATACTCATATTTAAAATCGATATTGTCTTCTGTTCCAACTTTTTTTACTGTTCCTCTAAGCCACATTCCATCATAATATGTAAGTTCAATATCTCCATATTTATTTTTATCTCCTGCCGAAATACCAAAGCATGGTGTTTTGATTTCTCTAGCTTTTCCTAAAGGAATTGGCTTAATTTTTAAATTACTTATTTCCTCATATAACTTTTTTGCTTTATCAACTTCAACGTATCTTTTTTCTGTTTTTTCACCATCATAGTACATCATTTCCATTAAGCAATGATCTATGTCAGCATTTTCTAAAAGATTAGTTCTTTCCTTATTCATTTTTTCAGGATCAATAACTCCTTTATTATCACCTTTTGTGCCACATCCAGTAATACCAAGCGCACATATGACAATCATCGCCATACTTATTATTTTTCTTTTTTCTTTTAATAATTTCATATAATCCCCTCCAGCAAATACTTTTTCCCGTTTCATATATTAAACACTTCAAAATTTAAAACGTTACAAAAAAAGAAGTGATATTATAAAATTTAATATCACTTCCCATATCATGAAGTCGTAATGCAAAACTATTTGATTTATTCTCCGTATATAACTTCTTCATCATTTCCTGATACTACAACAACTTTTGTAATCTCCTGAAGTTCAACATCACAGAAATATCCCTGTGTTTTTGATGTATTATTAAAAAGTGTTGTTCGTGGATTCTTAATATATAATGTATCTCCCTTAACTGAAATACTATAACCTTTTATAATCTTATCTGAATAAAATCTTATTACTGAAACCTTTTCAAATTCAGTTCCTTCCTGAATTGCTGTTCCTGTTCCCTGATAACCTCCAGCATACACCATCCGGCCATTCCCTTCATAGCGCTGATCAGAACCAATTCTACTTAATTCACTTTCTGAAATCAATCCATCATAACCATCAACTTTTGAAAATCCTGGAATAATAACTGGAACGTATTTTTCACTTTTGTTTTCAGAATCGCCATCATTTATTAATACCATTTCTCCTTTGAATTCTTCCATCTTCATGCCATCGCTTCCAATTGCGCAATCCTGTTTATCCAAAACCTCGACTCCAACGTTTAAATCTTCAGAACTAATACTTTTAATTGGAGCATATAATCCAAACAATAATACTACAACAACTCCAATGCATGCAGCTGCAATTTTTCTTGATTTACCAGTTTTTCTATTAATGTCCTTACTTACTCTTTTAATTAACTGTTCATCACTATCAAAATTATTTACATCGTAAGAAGCAATAGCTTCTTCACCTTCCTTCATTGATTCAAGTACATGTCTACATTCTTCACATTCCTTGATGTGATCTTCAACCATCTTTTTACTTTCATCACTACATAAATCATCAATATATAAAGGCAACATATCTTTTACAATATTACACATTTTTTCATTTTTCATAATCCATCATTCCTTTCAACTTTTCTTTGCTTCTGTAATAAATTACTCTTGCCCAATTTTCATTTTTGTGTAAAACAGTACCTATTTCCTTAAATGATAATCCTGAATAAGTTCTAAGTTTTACAACTTCCTTGTCAGCCTCCGAAAGGGATTCTATGCATTCTCTAAGTTCACGCTTTTCTTCCCTCTCTATAAATTTTTCTTCCGTAGAAGACGAGGTGTTAACTTCAAGATACTCCCTGTCATCAAGTGAAATATTCATATTCTCTTTTTTCTTTAAATAATTGAAATATGTATTCTTTGCTATTGTACAAAGCCATGCGTATAAATTCCCGCCTCTAAATGAATCTATATTTACTATGGCTTTATAAAATGTCTCGGATACTATATCATCGGCCAAAACATCATTATGACAAAGTGTCAATACAAATTTTTTTAAGGGAATACAATACTTCCTGTATATCTCTTCCATATCCGGCATATGCTCACCTCTCATTGCTTCACCTCGCCCTCTTATCATATAAACAGGCAAGATGAAAAAACATTACAAAAAAGTTGAAAAAAATTTTTTTATCAAAAAAAATGCAGGCAGCTGACTGAATGCTGCCTGCGTTATACTCATTATAACATTATTTATCCAAGTTTTCCAAAACCTTTGTTGCATCTTCAATATACTTATTTTCACTTAAATCAAACGCACCCTTATCAGCAAGACTAGCTGACTTTGTCATAATAGGCATCTTACCTAATACATCAATTCCAAGTTCCTTAGCAATATCATCAATCTTACTTTCACCAAATACTGGAATATGCTTTCCACAATCTGGGCATTCAAGATAACTATAGTTTTCTACAACACCTAAAATTGGAATATCCATTTTCTTTGCCATGTTAACTGACTTACCAACAATCATCTTAACCAGATCCTGAGGTGATGTAACTATAATTGTTCCATCAACAGGAATAGACTGGAATACTGTAAGTGGAACATCACCAGTTCCTGGTGGCATATCGATAATTAAGTAATCAAGGTCACCCCAAACTACTTCACCCCAGAACTGTTTAATTACACCTGCAATAACTGGACCTCTCCAAACTACTGGATCATCATCATGTTCAAGTAAAAGATTAACAGACATTACTCTAATACCCATTGCTGTTTCACCTGGTATAATTCCATCATCAGTACCTGTAATATTGTTCTTAACACCAAACATCTTTGGAATTGATGGTCCTGTAATATCAGCATCTAAGATACCAACATTATAACCTTTGCTTTTTAAATCAACCGCAAGTGAAGCACTAACAAATGATTTGCCAACACCACCTTTACCACTCATTACAGCGATAACATGTTTAATGTTACTAGCTTTATTCGCTGGATCAAATGCTGGCTTAGCTGATCCACAGTTTGATGCTGATGGACAAGTTGCACAACTTGATGAATCACATCCACTCTCTACGCTCTTATTTTCTTCTGCCATAATAAACTCACTTTCTATTGTTTAATTTACTCAATATAAAACATGACTAGAACTTTCTAAGTTCAAGTTCACCCTCATATTTTTTTATTTCTAATATCTTAACTTTAGATACATTACCATTAGGAAGAGTAAACTCTGCTTCATCTCCAACCTTCTTGCCTTTAACAGCCATCCCTATTGGAGAATCAATGCTTATCTTTCCTTCCCTTGAATTTCCTAAAACAGTTGTTACTAAAACGAAAGTTTTCTTTCGATTCATATCTATGAATTCTACTGTAACTTCCTTATTAAGACCAACCTCATCATCTGTAGATTCATCTTCTATAATCTGTGCTGTCTTAATCATCTTTTCAAGGTATCTAATTCTTCCTTCATTTTGATTCTTATACTGCTTAGCAGCTTTATATTCAAAATTCTCACTAAGGTCGCCATGCGCTCTTGCTTCCTTTACAGCCTCAAGAGCTTCTTTTCTTACAACAACCTTTCTGTGTTCAATTTCAGCTTCCATCTTTTCGATGTCAGATTTTGTTAATTTATCAAACATATTACTTACCTAAACAAGAATCTAATCCTTTTTCAATTTCTTCCTGATTCATGTGCTGACCAATAAATACAAGTTTAATCATACGATCGCCGTATTCTTCATCCCAGTCTTTTAAGATACTTGGGTCATTAGCTAATGCTTCTTCCTTAATATCCTTAGGAGCAGCAGCAACCCAGCAACCATAATCAGTTGCACTCATCTGCCAACCTGACTGTTCAAATACATAAGCAGTATCTCTTTCTCTTTCAAACCACATAAGACCCTTACATCTAATAACGCTCTTAGGGAATTTAGATAACCATTCTTCTAATTTTTCCTTAACAAATGGTCTTCTTCTTAAATATACAAATGTTGCGATACCATATTCTTCGCCATGAGCGTGGTCGTGATCATGATGATGTCCACAACTACACTTTCCATGTTCATGGTCACAATCGTGGTCATGGTCATGATGATGTTCATGTTCGTCGTGATCATGTTCATCATGATGGTGATGTTCATGGTCGTGATGATGATGCTCATGTTCTTCCTCGTGATCATGTTCATCTTCTTCCATAGCATGTACCCAACCTGCTGATGTACAAACCTTTTCAAAATCAAAGTTATTTGTATTTAAAATTTCACTAATTTCTACTTTACCATATGAAGCTTCAATCATCTTAGCTTCTGGCTGAAGTGCACGAACTACTGCCTTAACTTTATCAAGTTCCTCAGGGCTTACACAATCAACCTTATTAATAATAATTGTATTACAGAATTCAATCTGCTGAATTAAAAGATTTGCAATATCTTCATCTTCTAATTCTTCATCCATTAAGTCATCTCCGCCACCGAACTCTTTAACAAGTCTAAGTGCATCAACAACTGCTACTACATTATCAAGTCTTGCAATGGCAGGAATGTTATACTGTGCACCTGAACCATCCATCATTGTAAGTGTCTGTGCAATTGGAATAGGCTCACAGATACCACTTGCTTCAATAAGAATATAATCAAACTTATTCTGATTAACAAGACCTGTAATCTGATCCATAAGATCTGTCTTAAGTGTACAGCAAATACATCCATTCTGAAGTGGTACTAAACTATCATCAGTACCTGTAACCTGTCCACCTTTTTCAATAAGTTCAGCATCAATATTAACTTCACCTATATCATTTACGATTACTGCAACTTTATAACCTTCCTGGTTATTAAGTACATAATTAAGCAATGTTGTTTTTCCTGCTCCAAGGTACCCTGTAAGGAGCGTAATTGGTATTAACTTCTTATCCATTTTTTCCTCCATATTCCAAATATGCAAACAACTGCATAATAATCACAAAAAACAAGTAGGTTTAAACACAGTCTAAACCTACATAATTATAATTCAATTATTTAATTATTTCAACCTCACGCAAATTTACAAATGATAATTTAAATCATTAAGCTCACTCACCCTGTTCTTTCCAAAGAACACAGCAAATGGCAACACATATATCCCTCGCAAATCAATATATTTTAAAAAATGTTAAGATTACTGTAAGATAAAACCTCTTTAATGAATAATATTAGCTATTTATTCTTCATTCACATTGGTATTACCTTTATTTTTAATATACCATTCCAACATGCCCAGGTCTTCTTTAAACATATCACTATGTGAACCTGTTGCCTCATCTTCTAATTTATAATAGGTCTCAAGTTTTTCATCAAACACATTTTTGTTTTCAACTTTTCTCTTTGCACTAGTTGCCAAATCACGATAGGCCTTTCCAGCTTCATATAATTTATCCTTACAAGCTTCATCGTATTTAACCTCACCAATCCCATCAATAAGTTCCTCTACCTTATTTGCAAGGTACTCATAATATCTGTCTTCGATTTTATTATACTTTGTCATATCCTCAACAGTTAAACGAATATCTGACGGAAGCGAATTAAAAGTTTTTACAATGTATTCAGCTTGTGGAATGTCTTTTTCCATATCAAAATTTTCATCAAGGACTTGTATTTTTACGTTTAATGCAACTACTTTTTCTCTTGCTTCTTCACGATTATCCTTATATTTTTCCAGTCTTGACTTTGCATTAATCAATTTGCGATATAGTTCATTATCAATATATTCTCTTTCTACATCTTCAAGTTCTCTTACCCTATGAACATAATCTTCTATGTCGTTATATAGTTCTTCTTTTTTCCAATCTTGCCTACAGGATTTGCTTCTTTCAATCAATCCTCGCATTTCTCCATTATAATCTTCAGCAATGGATTTTGCTTTGTCCCTATCAACCGAATTAAAAATAATGGCATGAATAAGACCTATTGCTATTACCAATATTATAAAGCCCATAAACAGGCCTTTAAATCCTTTTAAATCTTCTTCAAACATACAACCACCTGCATAAATTTATTTCACATACAAACAATTATACCATATTGTTCTATTAAAACAACAAACGGCAAATCCATTAAGGATTTGCCGTCGTTAATTTTGACCCTTTCCCTTTAGAGGTAAATCAACTAAATATAATTGGCTGCTGTATCATTAACTTTAAAGTTTGTTATCTCCATTATCTTTTAGGCTTAATAATAGATTGTATCTATAATTCTTCGCCTGTTGCCTCTAAATTCTTACAACAAACAATTGATAAATTTCCGTTTCTACATCTAATTTCATCAATCATCTGCTTTTCACTATTTATGTCATTTATAAGAACTGCATATTCGAGTTCATACATACTACCAAGATTTACAGTTTTTACTCTATTAAGAATAACCTTTCCTGTAAACTTTTCAAATATATCATCAAACACCCCACTATAATCAAGATTTTCCGGTATTGTAACCTTAAGTGTTTTTTCAAACTCACTACATTCGCCGAACGAACTCTTTGCAAGTATTAAATATACTGCACATATAAATACAGTAAATACTGAAGCAAATCCTACAAGTCCCATACCACAAATAAGTCCAATCGCCATACTAAGGAATACTGTTGCTATCTCCTTTGAAGTACCAGGTATCGATCTAAACTTAACAAGACCAAATGCACCTAAAACTGCAACTGAAGTTCCTAAGTTTCCATTAACAGCAAATATAACCACTTGTACAAGAGGAGGTAAGAGCACAAGAGTCATAACAAAATTCTTTGTATACTTTCCTGTCTGCATATAACACTTTGCTATTATAAACCCTAGAATCACAGCCACAACACTACAAATCAAAACAGCTGGAACCTTTCCTATCGAACTATCTAAAATACTATCAAACAACATTTATGTTTCTCCTTTCATCGTTGCATTTTTTGTAAATATTACCATACTTAGAAAATGAAGTTGGATATATCTTTAACTCGGTTAAAATACTTGTTAACCATAACGGAAACGCATCTGCCACTTTTATTTCCAGCAGCCTCAAATCATCATCAAACAGACGCTCTCCATAATCTCCATTTATCATGTCTATTTCATCTTCCCTGTATCTTATATTTCTGTCTATGGTCATTCTAACCATGTCTTCATTAGTACTAAAAAATGCCTCCCTGTCATATGCTAAATATAGCTTAGCCACAGGATTATAAAAGTCTAGAAAATAATCAATCTCCTTTGTTATTTGACTATCTTTAGATGGATGTTCCTTACCGAGCATAAATCTTTTAGCCTCATCATAGGTAAACTCTTCTCTTCGTTTATATACAATTCCTTTAAACTTCTTTTTAATCTCTATGAAACTTGCCGATTCCTTAGATGGCGTTCCATAACATCTTAATCTTATTTTTTCTTTGTATACTGGTTTTTCTATTGATCTACTTACAAGCTCATAATCATCCGTATCAAAATAAATGTTACATATGGTATGCAGTCCATATTGATCCATCTGCATATATGGATCAATTGCCTCAATGAACTTATCATATGTACTCTTGTCAATTAAATACTTTTTCTCTACTCTTTTAAAAACCATTTCAGTTGCCATATAGCCACCACCTTTTCAATACATTACATAATTTCTTATGTTTTACTAGTCCCTTATTAAATTCCATACATAACAAATTATCATAGCAACCAATTATTTCGGTTTTACCTTTTTCTAATCACTCCTTTCAAATTAATATTTATATTCGTATTCTTTTTTAAATTGTTTTTTCATCCGCCCATATAATATATATATTTAATATACATATTATATACAGTAAAACTATCATATAAATAAACCCC